>Ga0371490_1000536_pt1 | contig 25029 bp, 3 predicted proteins | sample MB2SIPfraction_FD_207959 | JGI IMG/M metagenome (GOLD analysis project Ga0371490, IMG submission 207959) | Lab enriched peat soil microbial communities from McLean, Ithaca, NY, United States - MB28FN SIP fraction | ecosystem: Environmental > Terrestrial > Soil > Wetlands > Peat | place: USA... | reverse complement strand
AACCCCGTACAGACCGCGGCCGGGCAGCTCAGCATGACGATTGCGGCGCTGCCGGCGGTGGCGACGATCTGGCCGAGCACGACCGTGCCTGGCACGGTGGACGGCGGACCGGACAGCGCCGTTGAGTTGGGGGTGAAATTCCAGTCGGACGTGGCTGGGACCATTACCGGCATCCGTTTCTACAAAGCCACCGCCAACACGGGCACGCACGTCGGCAATCTCTGGAGCAGCACGGGCACGCTGCTGGGCTCGATCACTTTCAGCAACGAAACGGCCTCGGGCTGGCAACAGATACTGCTCGCTACGCCGGTGGCCATCACCTCCAACACCGTCTATGTGGCTTCGTACCATTGCACGATTGGCCACTACAGCGAAGATGATAATTACTTTTTGTCCAATGGCGTGAATAACCCGCCTTTGCACGCGTTGACCAACGGGGTATCGGGAGGCAATGGCGTGTATGGCTACGGCACGAGCAGCACCTTTCCGACACTGACGTATAATGCGGCCAACTACTGGGTGGATGTGGTGTTCCAGGGGGCAGCGGCGCCGACGCTGGCCTCGATTGCGGTGACGCCGGCGAACTCCACTGATTTGGCTGGAGCCACGCAACAGTTTACCGCGACGGGAACCTACTCGGACGGCAGCACGCAGAATGTGACGAGTCAGGCGACTTGGAGTTCGTCGAAGACGAATGTAGCCACCATCAGCACCAGCGGCTTGGCGACGGCGGTATCGGCCGGCAGCACGACAATATCGGCGACACTGACTGGCGTCGCCGGCAGCACCACCCTAACGGTCCAAACCCCGCCCACGCTGGCCTCCATCGCGGTGACGCCGGCCAATCCTACCAACGTGGTTGGGGCTACGCAGCAATTCACGGCGACGGGGACGTACTCGGACGGCAGCACACAGAATCTTAGCAGCCGGGTCACGTGGAGCTCTTCGAAGACGGCTGTAGCTACCGTCAATACCAACGGGCTGGCGACGGCGGCAACGGCCGGCAGCACGACCATATCGGCGGCACTGTCGGGGCTGACGGGGAGCACTACTCTGACGGTGCAGGCCGTGCCGCTGGTGATGAGCACGACTTCCATGCCTACAGGAACGGTCAGCGTAGCTTACTCGGCGACGCTCTTGGCCACGGGCGGAACCACGCCTTACACCTGGGGCATTGCCAGCGGGACGCTGCCTGGGGGCTTGGCGCTCAATACGGCTACGGGCGCTATCGCCGGAACGCCGACCAATGCGGGGACTTTCAGCTTTACCGCCCGGGTGAGCGATGCGAGCAGCCCCCAACAAGTCGCCAGCAACGCTCTAAGCATCAGCATCTCTTCCGCGCCGACCAGCGTGACCATCTGGCCGAGCACAGCGGTGCCGGGGACCGCCGACAGCGGGCCGGACAGTGCGGTGGAGTTGGGGGTGAAATTCCGCTCGGACGTGAATGGGGACATTACGGGGATTCGTTTCTACAAGGCGGCGGCCAACACGGGCACGCACGTGGGCAATCTCTGGAGCACCAATGGGACGCTGCTGGGGTCGATCACGTTCAGCAACGAGACCGCGTCGGGCTGGCAGCAGATGCTCTTGGCCGGCCCGGTGGCGATCACGTCGAACACGGTTTATGTGGCCTCGTATCATTGCACGGTTGGCCACTACAGCGAAGACGACAATTATTTCTTGTCCAACGGCGTGAATAATCCGCCGCTGCACGCGTTGACCAACGGGGTATCGGGGGGCAATGGCGTGTATGCTTACGGCACGAGCAGCACCTTTCCAACACTGACGTATAATGCGGCCAACTACTGGGTGGACGTGGTGTTCGCCACCCCGTGAGAGCGTGTCGGGCCTTTTACGGATGAGTCTTACGTGATCATTCCGTTTGGCCCGAGGCGCAATGGTGTGCAAGATTCTCGCCGATTATGGGAACCTTGTGAGCCCGGGCAAAGAGATGCGGCCAGTTCGATGCGTAATTTGGCTACTGACAGTAATGCTGGCGTTGCTTGGATGGCGGCTGCGCGCAGCGCATGGACAAGGTCGCTGGGACTGAATCCTCGTGCATTGAAGCAATTTGGCAATTTACGAAATGGATATGAATAATATGAATCAGCGAGCCATTAGCGGGCCTTCGAAAGCGAATTTGGTGAGCAGGTCCTTTGGGTTTGGGCTTCTGCTCTTGTGCTTGGCGCTGCCTTTGGAGTCGCTAGATGCAGCCTCCTATACCATCTGGCCCGCCACGACGGTCCCCGGCGTGGTGGACGATGGACCAGACAGTGCGGTAGAGTTGGGGGTGAAATTCCAGTCGGACGTGGCCGGGACCGTCACCGGCATCCGCTTCTACAAGGCCACTGCCAACACAGGCACGCACGTCGGCAACCTCTGGAGCAGCGCGGGCACGCTGCTGGGCTCGATCACTTTCAGCAACGAAACAGCTTCGGGCTGGCAGCAGATGCTTTTGGCCAGCCCGGTGGCCATCACCTCCAACACAGTCTATGTAGCCTCGTATCATTGCACGATTGGGCACTACAGTGAGGATGACAATTATTTCTTGTCCAATGGCGTGAATAACCCGCCGCTGCACGCCCTGACCAACGGGGTGTCCGGAGGCAACGGGGTCTATGCCTACGGCACGAGCAGCGGCTTTCCCAGCTCGACGTGGGATGCGGCCAACTACTGGGTGGACATCGTGTTCCAGCCCGCGGTGGCGCCGACGCTGGTCTCCATCGCGGTGACGCCGGCGAACGCGACCAATCTGGTTGGCGCCACGCAGCAATACACGGCGACGGGGACTTACTCGGACACCAGCACGCAGAACATCACGAGCCAGGCGGCGTGGACATCGTCGAATACCGCGGTTGCGACCATCAACGCCAGCGGCCTGGCTACGGCGGTTTCCGCGGGCAGCACGACGATTTCGGCGGCGCTGGCGGGAGTGACCAACGGCACTGCGCTGACAGTCCAGACTCCGCCGACGCTAGTTTCCATTGCAGTGACGCCGACGAGCGCGACGAACCTGGTGGGCGCGACGCAGCAATACACGGCGACAGGAACTTACTCGGACAGCAGCACGCAGAACCTTACGAGTCAGGCGGCGTGGACCTCCTCCAAGACGGCGGTGGCGACGATCAATGCAAGCGGTTTGGCGACAGCGGTTTCGGCGGGCAGCACGACGATCTCGGCGGGGCTGGGTGGTGTGACCAATGGGACTACGCTGACGGTGCAAGCGGCGCCGCTGACGCTCACGACCGCCTCGTTGACGAACGGGGTATTGAGCGCGAGCTACTCGGCGACACTGACAGCGAGCGGGGGGACCTTGCCGTACACCTGGTCCATTGCGAGCGGGTCACTGCCTGCAGGTTTAACGCTGAATGCGGGCAGCGGGGTGATTAGCGGCATTCCGACGGTGGCAGGGACTCTTAGTTTCACCGCCCAGGTCAGTGATTCTAGCAGCCCCGTACAGACGGCCACCAAGTCCCTGAGCCTCACGATCAGCTCCCTGTCGGCGGTGGTTTCCATTTGGCCGAGCACAGCCGTGCCCGGCACGGTGGACAGCGGTCCGGACAGCGCGGTGGAGTTGGGGGTGAAATTCCGGTCAGACGTAGCTGGGACCATTACCGGCATTCGTTTCTACAAAGCCACGGCCAATACGGGCACGCACGTCGGTAATCTCTGGAGCAGCGCGGGCACGCTGCTGGGCTCGATCACTTTCAGCAACGAAACGGCCTCGGGCTGGCAGCAGATGCTCTTGGCCAGCCCGGTGGCGATCACGTCGAACGCGGTTTATGTGGCTTCGTATCATTGCGCGATTGGCCACTACAGCGAAGATGATAATTATTTCTTGTCCAACGGCGTGAATAACCCGCCGCTGCACGCCTTGACCAACGGGGTGTCAGGGGGCAACGGTGTCTATGCCTACGGCACGAGCAGCGCCTTCCCCAGCTCGACCTACAACTCGGCCAACTACTGGGTGGATGTGGTATTCCAGGCGGCAGTGGCGCCGACACTGGTTTCCATTGCGGTGACACCAGCGAACGCGACCAACCTGGTGGGCGCCACGCAGCAATACACGGCGACAGGAACTTACTCGGACAGCAGCACGCAGAACCTCACGAGTCAAGCGGCGTGGACCTCATCCAAGACGGCGGTGGCGACGATCAATGCAAGCGGTTTGGCTACGGCGGTTTCGGCGGGCAGCACGACGATCTCGGCCGCCAGGGCGGGAGTGACGAACGGCACTACGCTGACCGTCCAGACTGCGCCGACGCTGGTCTCGATTGCGGTGACGCCGGCGAACGCGACAAACCTGGTGGGCGCGACGCAGCAATACACAGCGACGGGGACCTATTCTGACAGCAGCACACAGAATATCACGAGCCAGGCCACATGGACGTCGTCGAGCACGGGGGTGGCGACGATCAATGCGAGCGGTTTGGCTACAGCGGTTTCGGCGGGCAGAGCGATGATCGCGGCGGGGCTGGGGGGCGTGACCAATGGCACTACGCTCACGGTGACAGCGGCGCCACTGGCCATAACGACTACCTCGGTTGCCAGCGGCGTAATCAATGTGGCCTACTCTGCAACGCTGGCGGCCAGTGGCGGCACCGCGCCCTACACCTGGTCCATCGCCAGTGGGTCTCTGCCTACGGGTCTGTCGCTCAACACCTCCAGCGGGGCCATCACTGGGGTGCCCACTGCGGCGGGCACCTTCAATTTTGCTGCGCGGGTGAGCGACGCCAGCAGCCCGATACAGACTGCGACCGGGTCGCTGGGTATTACGATCGCGGCAGCGCCGTCGGCCCCGATCCTGTTGCTGACCAATGCGGCCAATCCGTTCAGCCAGTACTTTACGGAGATCCTGTTAGCGGAGGGGTTGAATGAATTCACGACCAAGGACATTGCCTCGATGTCCAGTGCGACGCTGGCCCCTTACGACGTGGTCCTGCTCGGGCAGACGACATTGACGGCGGCGCAAGTCACCACGCTCAGCAATTGGGTCTATAGCGGCGGCAAGTTGCTCGCCATGCGACCGGACAAGCAATTGGCCAGCCTGCTGGGGCTGAGCAATGCCGGCACCACACTCTCGGAGGGCTACTTGCTGGTGAACACGGCTTCGGGTCCGGGGGCGGGAATTGTGGGCCAGCCGATCCAGTTCCACGGCACGGCCGATGTCTACAGCCTGGGAAGCGCCTCCAGTCTGGCGACGCTCTATTCCAACGCGCAGACCGGCACCCTGAATCCTGCGGTGACGCTGCACAGTGTGGGTCCCAATGGCGGGGAGGCGGCCGCGTTCACTTTTGATCTGGCCCGCTCCGTTGTGTACACGCGCCAAGGGAACCCGGCTTGGTCAGGTGAGGAACGCGATGGGCTTACGCCGATTCGCCCGGATGACCTTTTTTACGGAGCGGCGAGTTTCGACCCGGAGCCGGACTGGGTGGATTTGAACAATGTGGCCATTCCGCAAGCGGACGAGCAACAGCGTCTTTTAGCCAACCTGATGATTTACATGGAAGCGAACCGGAAACTGCTGCCGCGGTTCTGGTATTTTCCGCATGGGTATAAGGCGGTGGTCGTGATGACGGGCGACGACCATGCGGGGACATACGGCGGTTCGTATGCCACCACCCGCTTCGATGCCTACCTGGCGGCCAGCCCCCAGGGGGGCTCGGTGGCGGACTGGACCGTGCCGCGATGCACCGCATATATCTATACTTCTCCTGATCCCTGTTTGACGAGTGATGCGCAGGCAGCAGCGTATAACGCCCAGGGATTTGAGATCGGCGCGCACCTGAACACGGCCTGCTCGAATTACACCGGTTCGTCCCTGAACGCATTTTTCACCGCTCAGATGGGCCAGTTTACCGCGATGTTTCCGAGCCTGCCGGCCCAGACGACGCACCGGATCCACTGTATTGTCTGGAGTGATTACTCGACGGCGGCTAGTGTGTCGCGCGCGCACGGGATCCGGCTGGAGACGAGCTATTACTATTATCCGCCCGCGTGGGTAGCGGACCAGCCGGGGTTTTTTACGGGCTCCGGGATGCCGATGCGGTTCGCGGACACGAATGGCAATATCATGGACATCTATCAGGCGCCGAGCCAGATGACGGATGAATCGGGGCAGAGCTATCCCTACACGGTGGATAGTTTGTTAGACGGGGCGTTGGGTGCGGAGGGGTATTACGGCGCGTTTGTGGCAAACATGCACACGGATATCGAACCCGAGCTGGACGCAGATGCGATCTTCACGTCGGCGACGAGCCGTGGGGTGCCGATCATCTCGTCTCGCCAACTACTGACGTGGCTCGACGCGCGGAATGGTTCCTCCATCAGTTCCATTAACTGGAGCGGCAACAGTGAGACCTTCTCCGTGCAGGCGAGCGCAAGCGCCACGGGTCTTCAGGTGATGTTACCTGTGCCTGGGGGCTACCAGGCCGGTGCGGTTACCTACAACGGCGGTTCGCTAGCCTTTGGCTCGACATGGATCAAAGGCATCGAGTACGCCTGGTTCCCGGCGACGACCGGCGTTTACCAAATCAGCTATGTGGCGGACACGACTCCGCCAAGCGTGGCCGGGATCTCGCCTGCGAGTGGTTCCGCGGGGGTTAGCCCAGTTGCCAGCGTCACGGCGACCTTCAGTGAGGCGATGGCCCCATCGAGCATCAGCGCGGCCACGATCACGTTGAACAACGCTTCGGGGAATGGTGTGTCCGCCACCGTATCTTACAACCCGGTCTCCCTCACGGCCGTCCTGACGCCAGCGGCTCCGTTGGCGCTTGCGACTACCTACACGGCCACCGTCAAAGGCGGTGCGGGAGGGGTGACCGACCTCGCTGGGAATGCGCTGCCAAGTAATTTCCTCTGGTCATTTGGCACAGTTAATCAGTATGCGACCAACATCTGGCCGAGCACAGCGTTGCCCGGAGTCGCGGATGCCGGCCCGGACAGCGCGATCGAGCTGGGAGTGCAGTTCCGTTCGGACGTCGCGGGAAGCATTACGGGCATCCGGTTTTACAAAGCGGCCGCCAACACCGGCACGCACGTCGGCAACCTCTGGACGAGCAGCGGCACGCTGCTGGCGACTGCCACCTTTACCGGTGAAACGGCGTCGGGGTGGCAGCAAGTGCTCTTCAGCAAGCCCGTGACGATCACCCCCAGCACGGTGTATGTCGCCTCGTACCACGCCAAGAACGGACATTACAGCGCCGATGAGAACTACTTCTCGATCTCGGGCGTTGATAATTATCCGCTGCATGCGCTGGGGCCGGACGAAAACGGGGGCAACGGCGTCTGGGGCAACGACGTCTATAGCTACGGAACAAGCAGCACGTTCCCCAATCAGACCTACGAAGCAGAAAACTTTTGGGTGGACGTGGTCTTTAAGGCAACCGGCCCCTAGCGTGGCGGCATGATCCGCGAGGGGGCGTAGAACTGCCAGGCGATAAGTTGCGTACCATAGAGCCACAGCGATGTCAACCAGGGCACCGGACAATGTGCCGTCCTGCGGTCGTCATGCTCCTGGCTTCCTTGTCGGGCACGGCGTCTGCGCAAACAACCGTCGCGTTTCCCGATCCCAGCCTCAGCAACGCGGTGCGGTGTGCCTTGGCTCAGCCAGGTGACCCGCTAACCGTTACAGATTTGGAAGGGCTGACCTGCCTTTCGGCCGGCGACCGGCAGATCACCAACCTGTCCGGCCTGGATTGGGCAACCAACCTGACGGGCCTGTATTTGAGCCGGAATGCCATAACCGACCTGGGGCCGTTGCAAAATCTCACTAGGCTGCGTTCACTGGAGTTGGAGCAGAACCAGATTAGCGACCTCTCTCCATTGCTCGGGCTGACGAACCTCACCTCCCTGAGCCTGGGTGAGAATCCGGTGAACGACTACTCGGTTTTGTCCAACTTGAGCTGCCTGTCCAGCCTTTCGGTGCGCGGCGGTTCGCTGGCGGACTTGACCGTTTTGCAGCCTCTGGGCCAGCTTGGTTCTTTGGTCCTGTGGCGGAACGGGGTCAGCGACCTCTCGCCGTTGCTGGCGCTAACCAACTTGAGCCGTTTGGACGTCAGGTGGAATTCCATAACGAACTGCAATGTTCTTGCCAACTACGCCGGCCCGGCCAACCTGACGAGCTTGTATCTGGGGGGCAATTCCCTGAGTGACGCGCCTTTCCTGCAACCCCTCACGCGGCTTGCCCTCCTGAACCTCGACGAGAACAACATCAGTGATGTCTCGCCGCTTGCTAGCCTCACCAACCTCACCTACCTGTCTTTGAACGTGAATCAGATCAGCAATTGTTATGTGCTCTCGAACTTGACCGGGCTGGTTAACCTCGAAATGCGCGGCAATTCGATCAGCGATCTTAGCTTCCTGTCCAGTCTGTCTCGGCTGGGCTACGCGGACCTGGCTTACAACAACATCACCGACCTCACGGACCTGGCGGGACTCAGGAACCTGAATGCGTTGGTCCTGGCCGGAAATCCGCTGGCCAACTTCGGGCAATTGCCTCAATTGACTAGCGTGTCCAATCTTTGGCTGTTCGACAACTCCCTCAGCGATGCGGCCCTGGTGACGAACCTGGTCTGGCTGAACTATCTGAACCTCGAAGCGAACTCTATTGCTGACCTGTCACCGGTAGTGGCGCTGACGAATCTGACCGGGCTGGCCCTGAGTCGCAACCCGTTCACGAACTACGGCCCTATGGCGGCGTTCACCAATCTGACCAGCCTGCGCCTCGAAGGCAATGCCATGAGTGACCTGGCGCTGCTGACGAGTTTTACCCAACTGAGCTTTTTGAGCCTGAACCACAATCACATCGCTGACCTGTCGCCGCTGGGGGCGCTAACGAACTTGCAGAACCTGTATCTGCAGCGGAACGAGATCAGCGACATCCAGCCCCTCACGAATGACTTTGCGCGCCTGCTCAACATTGACTTGAGTTTGAACTTGCTGGATCTCACCCCCAATTCAGCCGCCATGTCGGTTATTCAGGGTCTGCAGTGGCGAACGACGGGGGTGTTTCAGTGCGCGTGCATGGCGGGGACGAATTCGACCGAGGGCCTGCAATGCCAGAGGCTGGCGGTGACGTACCAGCCCACCAACCAGCCGCCGAGCATCTCCGCGAGTCTTTCGATACCGGGCCAGTGGTTCATTCCGTGCAACACGAGCAATTCGTCGCTCGCAGTCTGGGTCGCCGAGAACCCGCCTTCGGAAGACCCGTTGCTGGCAACCGCGAGTTCCTCGGACCCGGACCTGATCTCGGTCGTGACCAGTAACGTGAGCGGTTTGCTGCCGGGCACGAACCAGTATCGTACGCTGACGGTGGCTGCGGGCTGTAACAACACCGCAAAGATTACGCTAACCGTGACGGACGACGTCGGTTTGAGCAGCAGCACCGCTATGCTTGTAACCGCGGTCGTGCCGATTCCGTTGATGGACCTGGTCGCGCCAGGGGTCACGAATCTGGATCCAGATTTCGTGGCGGCAATCCGAGCGGCCGCAGGCAAGTACGAGGGTGATCTCACGAGCGTTGATCTCCTGAATCTGAGCAGTTTATATGTTGATAACGCAGATATAACGGGGTTCGCCGGCTGGCAGTGGCTTTCCAACCTCACGAGCTTGCATTTCGGCGACTGCGTCATCAGCAACCTGGACTTTCTGACGAACTCAACACAACTGACTTCTTTGGATCTCCCCGACGATGGGATTCGTGAACTCGGCGTCCTGACAAACCTGAGCCAACTAATTTCCCTGTCACTGGAGGGCAACCAGATTGCAGACATTTCGCCACTGTCGGGATTTACGAATTTGAATTACCTGAATGTCGGGTGGAATCTGATTACGAACCTCGACGAGTTTTCGTCCGGGTTCAGCAGTGTGACCAGCTTGGACCTCGGGGGTAACTCCATCAGCAATGTTGAGTTCTTGACGAATCTGGCCCAATTGACCACTTTGGGGCTGGAGGACAACCGGCTTAGCGACCTTTCTCCGTTGAGCGCGTTGACCAACCTAAACTCGCTGGACGTGCAGCAAAACCTGCTCACGGATATCTCGTCGCTCACGAATTTGCTAGATTTGCAGACCGTGGACTTGAGCGTGAACTTGCTGGATCTCAGTTCCGGCTCGGACGCGGCGGCGGCGATTCAGCAGTTGCAGGATCAAGGCACCACCGTCTATGACCAGCCACAGAGGGAAGCGCCGGTAATCACCGCTCCGGGCTTTTGGTTCGTCTCGATCAACACGACCTCCTCCCTGACTTTCAACATTACGGATAACGCTGTCTATGGCAGCCAATTCAGCGTCCAAGCCGTTTCCGCGGATACGAATCTGGTGCCGAATAAAAGCGTGCTATTCTCGGGACCGGACGCGAATGGGGACTGGACTCTCGCCGTAACTCCCGCGGCCAACCAAACGGGGACGGTCAATGTGACATTGGTGGCAACCGATGACGCCGGTTTGAGCAGCGAGGTCAACCTCCAGGTAAGCGTGCTGGTTCCGCAAGTAGCCGACATTCCGGACACGAACCTCCTGGCGGCGATTCTCACGATGGTGGGAGAGCCGGCGGGGTCTGTTACCGATGTAGATCTCCTGAACCTGACTGGGCTGGACTTTTACGGCGCCGGTATTACCAATTTGTCCGGGTTGCAGGGCGCTCTGAATTTGACCACTCTGCAGTTGGACGGCAACTCGATTAGCGATTTGGGACCCCTGGCGAAACTGTGGCAGATGACTTCCTTGTCTCTCTCGAACAATTTCGTGACAGATATTTCGCCGCTGGCGTGGTTAACGAACCTGACTTACCTGAATGTCGCCTGGAATTTGATTACCAACTATGAGCCCTTTTTATCGGGGTTTAGCAACTTGACCAACCTGGACCTCGGAGGCAACTCCATCAGCAATGTAGCTTTCCTGCAGAACCTGACCCAGCTTGTGGCTTTGGGCCTGGAGGACAACTGGATCAGCGACCTTTCGCCGCTAGTTGGCCTGACGAATCTGGATTCCCTCAATTTGCAGAACAACCTGGTGACGGACATTCAGACGCTCACGAACCTGGCGGAATTGTCATTCGTTGATGTGAGCTTTAATTTGCTCGATATCGGCAGCGACTCGAGTGCGATGGCAACGATTCAGACCCTGCAAGAGGAGGGCGTTACGGTTTATTACCTGCCTCAAGTCGTTCTTCAACCTGGAATCCGACTTGAACTGACCGCCGGGCCAACCAACGCGCAACTGACCGTGCTGGGTGTGCCTGGGGCGGCCTATCAGATCCAGACCTCAACGAACCTGGTTGATTGGGCCGTGCTGGCCACGGTCGTCAGCACCAACACCATGATGTTCTATGACGTCGGCCCGGCCGCTGGCGCGTGCTTTTTCCGGATACAGGCACTCAATCCGTAGCCAGGCCTCGAACTATTCCGAGGGGGGATCACGAGATCTAAGGCAGCCTCTTCCGGGCACGGGGGAAATCGGCGAACCCACCCGAAGCGTCAGGCGGGAAGCCTCTTCCTCACCCTCGTGACCGCCATCGCAAGGGAAATCGTTCGGGGGGAAGGACGTGCCGGTTCGCTTTGATCGCGTGTCAGGCATTCCGGTTCAGCCGGCAAGTCGGTGCCTAAAGCCGTAAAGGATTGAATCGCAGGCTTGCAACTCCAGACCCTTGTCTCCGGCTGACGCGTAACCCGTTGCAATCGCTACACTTCTGCTGCTTCCTCCGCCTCTTCTACATTCTGCCCGCGGCGACGGTGTTTTCCCGGGGGCACCCCGGAGACACCCCAGTGAGTACCTGAGGTGGGTCGTGTAACATGCTGCGGTTGAGGTACTTGCGAGCAAGGTTTTGGCTCTTCGCTGTGTTCGGTGGGATGCGCGGAATAGCGACCCCTGCCGCCCGCTCATACCTCGGTAGCCCCACCGGAGCCTCCCCGTAGCACCCTCGATCCGAATCGAGGGTACTACGGGGAGGCTCCGGGGAGACTCCGGTGCGGTCCTCAGGACGGTCTGCTGCAGGGTTGGGGGAATAGGGGCCGCATGTCAATGCTGCTGGTGCCGGAGCTTGCGGCGTGTTGCGGGCTGGTTTTCTGCAGACTCGGCTCTCCTAACGGAGCTTTCGGACGGTGTCACTATTCCTGCGGAAACAGCCACTCTTTCTGCAATGTCAATACCCGTGATACCCGCCCATTGCCCATTCGTGCCAACCTCACGACCACTCCCCCGCACGGCGTCTGCCTCAGTCCTGGGTTCCCAGGTATCCGTACATCCCACGAAGGTCTCTTCCGTAATGGCTGGAATGGAAACCCCTCCGGGGCATCGGATATGCTTATCGCGGTGTGATAAAGTGCCAATATTGCGGAAGCATAGGGATGAGAGCTTGGTTTGTGCCAGCCGAACACGGGTGGGTTGCGGGCACGTTTCAGGGCTTGCGGCTTGTTTCTCCACCGCCCAGCAGGGCGGTCTGGAAGCAGGGGAGCATCCTGTTTGGGTGTTCCCGCTGTCCCATAAAATGACACCCTTTCTATACCCGAACGCACAGCAGCCGCCTCAATTAGCCGGTGTTGGTTGTGCCCTTGCACCCCGGGGATTCCCCGGGGCCAGTTCCCGCAGTCTCCCCGAGCCGTTTTTCAGGACTTCGCCCGATTGCCGGGATTCGCGCGCGGCTTAGAGTGGCTTTCCAAGATCGAGTGATGTTTAGAAATCGCAGAATGCTATGAGACAAGAACCAGTCGCCTCCCTCGCGCACGTGCCAGTTTCAACTCCACAGCCATCCAAGCTGCTAGAACCGGGAAACTGCATGCGTATCAACCAGAGATCAACTGCCGCCTCGGCAACGAACTTATGAACACAGGTGCTATGAAACAACTACTCTTGGCCCCAACGACTCCGTCTGCCGCGAAGTGCGGAGTTTCGCGTTCTGCTCTCCTGTTTTACCCGTGGCGCGCCTGCCTCAAACTGTTACTCCTGGCGCTCGGTGCTACGCTCCTTGTCGCTTCGACGGCAAGTGCAACGACTTATTATTCCAGAGCAACTGGCAACTGGAGTTCGACGAGCACCTGGTCAACATCCCATGGTGGCTCCGCGGGAACTGCGGTGCCGGGCTCCGGTGACACGGCAATGATTGAGGGCGGGTACACCGTAACGAATGATACCGCCGCCCAAGCCTGTACGACCCTGTATCTTGGGTCCACAACCTCGGGCGATGGAGCTGGCACAATCAGCTTTGACTCAGGTTCGCAACTGACTGTTGGTGGTATCGTTTACATCGGGCAGAGCAGCATTCGCACTGGCAGCATCAACATGGCGAATGGCGGGACGTTGATCTGCCAAGGTTTCACCTTGACCGACCTCGGCACTTGGACACCCGGGGCTGGCACGGTTCAACTCACAGCCACCAGTACCCTCCCAACAAGCGGGCTAACGACTTTCAACAATTTCACCGTCACTGCTGGGACGACGACGCTCGGCGTGAGCATATCCGTTAACGGCACGTTGACTCAGAGCGGTGGCAACATTGCTGTCGGGTCATACACGCTCACCGTCAACGGGACGCACGTTGCGGGAACAGGCACCGTCTCCGGGTCGGGCACTTACACCCTTGCCAGCGGTGCGACGCTTCAGACAGCCAACACGAGCGGGATCAATGGAACGATAACGACCACAATCAGGAATCTCAATGCGGCTGCGAATTATACATTGAACGGCAGCGCCGCGCAGGTCACCGGCACCTACCTGCCCACGACGCTCACCGGCACGCTGACCATCGCCAATGGCAATGGCACGGGAGTCACATTAAGCCAAAACACGACCATCACGAGCCCAGGGTCGTGTGTTGTGAACAATGGTGCGCTCCTGACGCTGGGCCCGAGCATCATCCTCAGCGGGACCGGCGCCTTCACGCTAAGTTCCGGCGGCACGCTGGCAATTGGCAACGCAAGCGGGATCAATGGCAACATCACGGAATCCGGGACAAAGACCTTCAGCACGGGTGCCAACTACATTTACAACGGCACGGCGGCACAGGTGACGGGCAGTAGTTTGCCGGCTACCGTCAACAACCTGACCATTAACACCAGCGCGGGCGTGACACTAACCGCAGGCACCGCTGTCAGCGGCACCTTGACGCAGACGAGCGGCAATATCGCCGTTGGCTCGAATACGCTCACGGTCAACGGAACGCACGTTGCTGGAACATACACCGTCTCCGGGGCGGGTGGTTACACTCTTGCCAGTGGTGCGACGCTTCAGACAGCCAATACGAGCGGGATCAATGGAACGATAACAACCACAACCAGGAATCTCAATACGGCTGCGAATTATACTTTCAACGGCACCGCTGCGCAGGTCACCGGCAGCTACCTGCCTGCCACTGTCAATAACCTGACCGTTAGCACCACCGGCGGCGCCCTGACGATCTCTACGGCCGGAGTCACAGCGGTCACGGGCACTTTCGCGATTGGCTCTGGCTCCCAGGTCAGCCTTGCGGCCGGCTACGTTGACACCGCCGGGAGTCTCACCCTTGGCGGCACGTCTCAAGCAGTCGGCACTTATGGCGGAACCGGGTCCCCTGCGGGAACAATCAATACGGCTTACTTCGCGGCCACGACTGGTATCGTGTCAGTGGGAGCGCCCCGATTAATAGCCACGTTGCCCGGAGAAACCTTTACCTCGGGCTCCGGCAACAGTGGATCTGCCACTGCTCAAGCCGCCGGTACTTCGTTCAACATCACGCTCACCGCTGTGGATGCATCCAACAATCAACTGACGGGCTATACAGGTTCGCACACCGTGAGCTACAGCGGGCCGGCCAATTCACCGGGAGGCAATACCCCCACCTACACCACGACTGTGACCTTTAGCTCCGGTCAAGCAACCAGTGAGGCCACCACCTTGGTTGACGCTCAATCAACGACGATTACGGCCACTATTTCCGGGTTGACGGGCGTCGCCAGTTCTAGCCTGACGGTCAATCCGGCGACGGCGAGCAAGCTGGTGATGAAGACCGAGCCGTCGTCCAGCGTCATGGCGGGCGGGACCTTCTCGCCCCAGCCGGCGGTTTATGTGGAAGACGCTTACGGCAACGTGGTGACCAGCGACAGCAGCAGCAAAGTGACGACGACGGTGCAGACGGGCACTGGCCCCTTGACCGGCAGCACCACCGCCACGGCCTCCGGCGGCGTGGCGACGTTCAGCGGGCTGGCCGCACCCACGACGGCGCAGACCGGTTTGGAGCTGACGTTCACGGACAGCAGTACGGGCAGCCCGACCGTCAACGATACGACCAGTATCACGGTCAACGCGGGGACGGCGAGCAAGCTGGCCATTACGAGCGTGCCGGCCAGCGCGACGGCGGGGGTAAATTTCTCGGTTACCGTTCAATCGCAGGATGCCAACGGCAACCCGGCCAACGTGGTGGCCAGCACTGGCATCTCTCTGGGGTCTTCGGGCGCAGGGACACTGAGCGGCAACACTGGGACGATCAGCGCCGGTGCCAACTCGGTTACCCTCGCCTCGGTCCAGAACCCCAAGGCCGAGACGATTACGCTGACGGCCTCGCGCACCAGCGGTGACAGCCTGGCGGCCAGCGCGGCCAGCTCCTCGATTCAGGTCAAGGCGGGGGCAGCGACGCAGACGCGAGTTGAAACGGCAGCCAACGGGAGCGGTTCGGTGGTGGTGGCGGCCAATGTGACGGCGGGCACTTCAATCACGGTCTATGCGATCAGCCGGGACGCCCAGGGTAACTTTGTGGCCAACCCGAGCGCGACCTGGTCGCTGCAGAACATCAGCGGTGGGGTGGTGAGCGGCGATCTGGTCGGGGGCGGTGCGAGCGCGGTTTTTACGGGTCACTTGGTGGGCAGCGCAAACATTCAGGCCGTCGCCAGCGGTTTCACGGGCCAGTCCGGCGTGCAGACGGTCATTGCGGGGGCGGCGACCACAATTGCATTGACCTCGGGCAACAGCCAGAGCGGGGCGGTGGGAACGGCTTTGGCTAGTCCATTCGCGGTGACGGTGACTGACGCGAGCGGGAATCCGAAATCGGGCACGAGCGTGACCTTTGCTGTGGACACGGCGCCCAGCGGCGCGACGGGCCAATCGTTGAGCTCCACGAGCGCAACGACGGACGGCAATGGCCAGGCGTCAAGCACGCTGACATTGGGAACCCTGCCGGGGACCTACACGGTGAAGGCGACCTCGTCGGGTCTGTCAGGCAGCCCGGTGACTTTCACGGCGACCGGGACAGTCGGGTCAGTGGCGAAGCTGCAGGTATTGCTGCCCGGGGAAGTGGCGGCGCCGGGGACGGATTTGGGCAAGACGGGGACGCCGACGGCGCAAGTGGCGGGCACCGCCATAACCGGGGGGATCGTGGTGAACGCAGTGGACGCGTATTGGAACGTGGTGAGCACGGCGACGCCAAACGTTGTGATTACGAGCAGCGACACCAACGCGGTGGTTGCGGACGACAACGGTGACACGGCAGGGCAGGTGACGCTGGTCGCGGGTACGGCCACCCTTTCGAGCTTTACGTTCAAGACGGCGGGGACGAATACGATCACGGCGACAGATGCGGCGGGCGTGTTGACGGCCGACGAGAGCGCGGCGGTGGAGGTGGATCCTGGGGCCTTTGTAAAGCTGCAGGTGCTGGTGCCTGGCGAGACGGCGGACCCGGGGACGGAGACGGGCAAGGCGGGGACGGCGGCGGCGCAGACGACGAACGTGTTCTTCGAGGTTGTGGTCAACGCGGTGGACGCGGACTGGAACGTGGTGAGCACAAACGACACGGTGACATTCACGTCCACGGATACGGCGGCGCAGTTGCCGGCGGATGCGGCGCTGGTGAGCGGCACGGGGACATTCAGTTTGGCGCTCAACACTATGGGCAATTCTACGGTGACGGCGAGTGACGTGACGGACGGTTCGATTGAAAGCGCGACGAGTGCGTCAATTGCGGTGATGGCCTACCAGACGATCACGTTTGGTGCGCTGGGTGACAAGACGTATGGGGATGCGCCTTTTGACGTGAGCGCGACAGCGGATTCGGGGTTGGCGGTGAGTTTCAGTATTGTGTCGGGGCCGGCGACGAATAACGGGACTACGATTACGCTGACGGGGGTGGGGCAGGTAGTGGTGCAGGCGTCGCAGGCTGGGGATACGTTCTGGCACGCAGCGGCGCCGGTGAATCAGAGTTTCACGGTGAATCCGAAGACGGTAACGCCGACGGTGACGCTCAACGACAAAGTGTATGACGGCACGACGGCAGCGACAACCATCGCCACGCGATCCCTGAGCGGGATCGTGGACAGCGATGACGTGAGCCTCGGCACCAGCGGCACGGTCGCGGCGTTCGGCAGCAGGAACGTTGGCCTCTACACGCCCAGTGTCACCGACTTGAGCCTGAGCGGGAGTACCGCAGGCAATTACGTGCTCTCTACGACCTCGGTCAACCCGAGCGCCAGTATCACAGCCTGCCCGCTCACGGTGACGGCGCACGCTAACAGCAAGACTTATGACGGCGGCACTAGCGCGGCGACCGCGCCGGACATCACGTCTGGCGCCGTCCAAACGGGCGACACAGCCAATTTCACCGAGGCCTACGACACCAAGGATGTGGGCACGAGCAAGAAACTCACACCCAGCGGGACGGTGAGCGATGGCAACAGCGGGAACAACTACACCTACAACATGGTGACAGCCAACACCGGCACGATCACGCCCAAGGCGCTGACGATGGGGGGTTTAACGGTGAGCCCGAAGGTGTATGACGGCACGACGAAGGCGACGCTGGGCGGGGCGGCGGCGCTGACGGGCTCAGAGGCGGCGGGGGCTGGGACGAGCACCGACGGGCTGTGGTACACGGGCGACGGGATCACACTGGGTGGCACGGCGGTGGGGACGTTTGGGAGCAAGGATGTGGGCAGCCCGGTAAGCGTGACGGTGAGCGGCAATACGCTGGTGAACAACGGGGCGGGCGACTACACGCTGACGCAGCAGACGGGACTGTCGGCCAACATCACGCCCAAGGCGCTGAATTACACGGGCATCAGTGCGGCCAACAAGGTTTACGATGGCACCACGACGGCGTCGCTCTCGGGAGTGGCGGCGGCGCTGGCGGCAGAAGCGCCTGGCAGTTCGACTTCCGACGGGGCGCCTTACACGGGTGACACGGTGAGTTTCACGACGGGGACGTTGACGGGCAGCTTTGCCAGCAAGGGCGTGGGGAAAGGAATTGCGGTGACGGTGACCGGCGGGGTGACGCTGGCGGCGGGTGGGCAGAGCGCGGATTATTCCGTGGGGTTGCCCCAGCCGGCTCTCACGGCCGACATTACGCCAACAGCAGTGGCGATTACCGGCACGGTCGCGTATTATCCTTCAACTTATCCGACGAACGGTCTGTCGGATACGCGGGTGGCGGGGGTCACCATCAACCTGGCGGGCTACAGCACTGCCAGCACGAACTCCGGGACCGATGGAACCTATGCCCTGACCAATGTCCCGGTCGGCGGCGCTTATTCGGTCACCCCGAGCCTGGCGAGCGACGCTCCTCCTAATAATGGCATTACTTCGGCGGACCTGGCCCTGATTCAAGCGCACATTCTCTTGGTAAAGCCGCTGGATTCGCCGTACAAGTTGCTAGCGGCGGACGTGAACGGTTCGGGCACGATCACGGCCGGCGATCTGGCGGCGATCCAGCGCGTGGTCCTAGGCATCTCGAACACCTTCATGGCGGGGCTGTGGCGGTTTGTCCCGGCTGACTACATTTTCCCGGATACAAATCAGCCCTGGTCGGCGCCGACCAGCCGGTCTTTCCCGAACCCGGTATGGGATATCACGAACCAGGATTTCGTGGCGATCAAGCTGGGGGATGTAAACAACTCGTGGCCGTTGGCGGAGGGCAACGCCCTCCGGGCGCCAGGCCTGGTTTTGCCAGCGGTCGTCGTTCCGGCGCAATTCCAGGTGAGCAACCAGACGCCCAACCCCGGCGACACCTTTAAGGCGAGCATCTTGGTCAGCGGGTTCCAGAAGGTCACCAGCGCGCAGTTCACCTTGCAATGGGACCCGGCAGTACTGCGGTATGTTGGAACGGGCGACTACGGGTTGGGGAACCTGGGTGCAGGCAGCTTTGGCACGCAGGCCGCCAGCCAAGGCACATTGGCGTTCTCCTGGTACGATATGGCCGCCAAGGGCGTAACGTTGGCGGATGGCACGACGATCTTCACGGTGAGCTTCCAGGTCGTCGGCGGCGCGGCGACCGTCTCCCGGTTGGCGCTGGTGGATACTCCGACGGTGCGCGAGGTAACGGAGGATTTCGTGGAGACCGCCTTTGCGGGCGTGAATGGCCGGGTGCGCGTGGCGGGAGGAAATCCCGTGAGTGTGAGCGGCAGCGGCTACGCCCAGGGCGTCTTCTCGCTGTCGGTCCAGACGACGAGCGGGTGGCTCTACAGCCTGGAGTATAAGAATTCCTTGAATAGCACCAACTGGACCCTCCTGCCGGGGGTGGTCGAGGGCGACGGCACGGTGCAAATCCTGACCGATCCCGGCGCCAGCAGTCCGCAACGCTTCTATCGGGTGCAAGCCGAATAACCATCCAGATCAAAGACTTTCTGATATGAAGATCAAAGCCTTTCGCGAAATCACTTATAGCACGCTTAGATTCGATTTACGTCCTATGAAGACAATTCAATGCCTTGCGATTCTTGGCGCAGTGGTTGTGGCGCTCTTGGGCGCTTCGACGGCCAATGCGGCGAACATCACTAATGCGACAGGGGGCAACTGGAATGCGAGCACCACATGGACTGGTGGCGTCGTTCCGGGTTCCGTTGATGCTGTATACGTTCAAGGGGCCTATACGATCACAAATACTGCTGCTGCAAGTTGTGCTTCACTAACATTCATCGCGAGTGCGAACAGTACTACAGTCACCAACGCCAGCTCGGGAGCTGCGTTGAGCGTTTCAGGAGCCATCACCATCCCGAGAGCAACTTCAGGCATGAATACACTTGCGGTCGGCGCTGGTAATTTGAATGCTGGAAGCATTGCCTTTACCAGCTCTGGAACAACTGTAAGACACGAGATAACGATTTCTACTGGAACTGTTACCATTACAAATAATGTCACTGAGGATGTATCCGGTGACACTAGTCCTTCGATTATATTTTCCGGCGCTGGGGTTCTCAATTTAGGCGGCGCACTCTGGTCGGGCGGCGGAGGGACACTGACAACGGTCGCAGGTTCTACCGTAAACTATGACGGGGCTAGCCAAACCGTTGCCGCTTTCAATTATGCTGGTAACCTTACGCTTTCCGGCAGCGGCACCGTCACGCTCCAGACCGGCACCACAAGCGTGGGCGGCAACCTGACGCTTAGCGGAACCGTTTCAGCGACCACGGTGGCCGGCCTGAACGTCGGCGGCAACCTGAGCATTGGAGACGGCACAACCTTTAACGCGGCGGGCTTCGCCCTGACCGTGACCGGCACGACCACGGTTGGCAACGGGACCAGTGGCATCCTGAACATCACCTCGGCGACCGGGACGAAGACTTTCGCGGGGTTGGTGACGATCAATCCAGGCGGCGCTTGGAAAAACATCACGGCGAATTCGCCCGTGACGTTCGAAGGTGGGATTACGTTGAACGGCACAGGCGCGTTCAATGCCGGAACCGGAGTTCATACGTTCAGCAACAATTCGCAGACGCTGACTGGGACGTTCTCGATACCGAGTGTTACAGTTACCGGTGTGACGTTGAACAACAGTGGGACGCTGACGGTTGGCACCGCGCTCTCCGGCAGTGGCGGGCTGACGCAGGGCACGGGTGCAACATTGAACATCGGCGGCACATTGGGGATCACGACGCTGACGGCCACGGCCACCGGCAACACGGTCAATTACACGGGCGCAAGCCAGACGGTGCACAACAACAACTATTACAATCTCACCCTGAGCGGCAGTGGGACAGATGCTCTGGGAACCAGCACGACGACAGTCAGCGGCAACCTGACCTTGAGCGGGACTGTTTCGGTGGCCACGGTGGTCGGCCTGACTATCAGCGGCAATCTGGGCATCGGCGACGGCACGACCTTTAACGCGGCGGGCTTCGCCCTGACCGTGACCGGCACGACCACGGTTGGCAACGGGACCAGTGGCATCCTGAACATCACGTCAGCGACCGGCACGAAGATTTTCGCGGGGTTGGTGACGATCAATACGGGCGGCGCTTGGAACAACACCACGGCGAATTCGCCCGTGACGTTCGAAGGTGGGATTACCTTGAACGGCACAGGCACCTTGAATGCCGGAACCGGAGTTCATACGTTCAGCAACAATTCGCAGACGCTGACTGGGACGTTCTCGATACCGAGTGTTACGGTTACCGGTGTGACGTTGAACAACAGTGGGACGCTGACGGTTGGCACCGCGCTCTCCGGGAGTGGCGGGCTGACGCAAGGCGCGGGTGCCACGCTGAACATCGGCGGCACATCGGGGATCACGACGCTGACGGCCACGGCCACCGGCAACACGGTCAGCTACACTGGCGCCGCGCAGACGGTGGTGGCAACCACTTACAACAATCTGGTTTTTTCCGGCAGCGGCGCGAAGTCCATGGCGACCGGCATTTCGGCCACCGGGAACCTGAGTATTGCGCCTACTGGCACAGCTACGGCGAGCGTGGGAACCGGTCTTGATCTCACCGTGAACAGCCTCACGCTGGGCGGTGTGCCTGTGGTTTCCGGCACTTGGGGGTCCACCACAGCCACCGGCGCGGTCAACCATAACAACACTTATTTCGCCGCAACGACCGGCTACCTTACCGTCTCAACCGGGGCGGCCGGGACGCGACTGATCGTTACTTTACCGGGTCAGACGTTCACCTCGGGCACTGGCAACAGCGGGACCGTCAGCGGCCAGACCGCCGGCACTCCGTTCAGCATCGCACTCAGAGTGGTGGACGGTCTTAATGGCGTGGACACCAGCTATGCTGTTTCCCAAACGGTGAGTTACAGTGGACCGGCTAATGCGCCCGGCGGCGCGTCCCCCACTTACACGACCACGGTAACCTTTACCGCCGGCCAGGCTAGCGGCTTGACCACCACCCTGGTGGATGCCCAAACGACGACGATTACGCCAAGCATTTCGGGGCTGACGGGCGTGGCCAGCTCCAATCTCACTGTCAGTGCCGCCGCCGCGAGCGCCACCACGGTGGAGACTGCGGCCAATGGCAGTGGCACGGTGGTCGGGGCGCAGAACATCACGGCGGGAAATTCAATCACGGTCTATGCCATCACGCGCGACTCTTCCGGCAATTTTGTGGCCAATCCGAGCGCAACCTGGTCATTGCAGAACATTACGGGTGGCGTGGTGAGCGGTGATCTGGTGGCTGGCGGTGCGAGTGCCGTCTTTACAGGTCACAAGTTGGGCAGCGCGACCATCCAAGCGGTTGCTTCAGGGTTTACCGGCGATTCGGGAACGCAAACGGTCTTGCTCGGACCGATTGCCAGCTACTCCGTGACCGCTGCAACACCGCAGACGCGGGGAACGGCCTTCAACGTCACCGTCACGGCAGTGGACGCGGGCGGCAACACGGTGACAACGGACAACTCGACCCAGGTGACCATGACCAGCAGCACCGGCAATGTGCAGTTCAGCGGCAACCCAGCAACCCCCTCCGGCGGCACATTCACCCTCAGCGCATTGGACAATTATTTCGAGACCGCCACGATCACCGCCACGGATGGAAACGGGAAGACCGGCAATACCAGCGCGACCGTCAACCCGCTCATCGGCGATTATCGCTCGCAGGCCACCGGCAACTGGACCGCTGCGGCCACCTGGCAAACCAACAACGGCACGGGTAGCTCGGGTTGGTTCACGGCGGTTTCCCCGCCCACGAACGGAACATTCACCGGAGAGATTAACGTGCAGGGCGGCTACACGGTGACGGTGAACGCGTCGGTGTCGGTTCCAGCAAGTCTGTTTGTCCTCAATTCTGGCAGCACCGTTTCGATCAGCAGCGGCTTCACTTTGACCGTCGGGAATGGCGAGGCCAATGGTGTCATTAGTGGCAGCGGTGTCCTGGCCGAGAGCGGCACGGGCACGGTGCTGACCTTGAGCGGCAACAACACGTACAGCGGCGGCACGACCATCACCGGCGGCACAGTCTCGGTTACGAACGTCACGACTTCGGGCACTACGCAACTCGGGACCGGCGCGATCACCTTCGCCAGCGGCGGCACGCTGCTCAACACCGGCCCCGGCGCGCAAACCACCTCCCGCAGCATCACGAACAATGCGGGTGGCGGAGTTATTACCATGAGTGGCAACACTATTACCCTGACCGGCAACATCTACGGTAATGGCGGGCTTACGAATGGCGGCAGCGATCTCATTCTAGACCGGTCCTCGGGCAACAACGCGATCGGCCCGATCACCGTTACCAGCGGCCGGCTCTTTGCGTTTAACACCAATTCCATAGGCAATTCCTCGATAACAGTCCAAAGCGGCGGAACTCTTGATTTCAGCACCGGCGGGAACACCGTACCCAGTCTAAATACAATGACCTTTGCTTCCGGCTCCTGTCTGGCCAACCGCGCAGGCACATTGACAGTGAGCACAGCCAACGTAACCTTTCCTACGTCAGGGACGATGATCTTCAACAACGACGACCAGGTGAGCACGGCCATTACCGTCAGCGGGGCCTATCCGGCCCTTACCGGTCCCCTGACCGTCCAAGTCGGAGGCCAGAATGCCACCGTTGGCACGGTGACGTTGAGCGGAGCGATCAGTGGCAGCGGTGGCCTCACCAAGACCTCCACCGGCACGCTCGTTCTCGGCTCGGCCAACACTTACACCGGGGGCACGACGGTCAGCGCGGGTTCGGTTACTGCCAACGTGAATAACAGCCTTAACGGCGGCACGCTGAGCGTGGCCAGCGGCGCGACGGTCACGCTTACCAACGGCACGACCAATACGGTCGCCGCCCTCTACCTTGGCGGCGCTCCCCAGGTTTCGGGCACTTGGGGATCCACCGCCTCCTCTGCAAGCAACAAGAATAGCACTTACTTCGGCACGACAGCGACCGGCATTCTGGACGTTCAATCAGGCACGGCCAACGCCTATCGGATCACCGCGGCCAGCGGAACCCCAACCGCCGGTGCCAGCGATGTGCTGACCATCAAGCTGGTGGACGCGTCGGGCAACGTGGTTACGACCTTCACGGGCAGCAAGACACTCACGTTTAGTGGGTTAGGCAATTCGCCCGGCAACAACGTCCCAACGGTTGCGGGTGTCAGTTTGGGCACTGGAACGACCATCTCATTTGTCAACGGGGTAAGTTCGGGCACTGTCAATCTGATTGCCTATGACGCCCAAACGGCGACCTTGGCAGCCACTGACGGAACGTTGTCCACTTCCAGCACCGGCGGAGCAGGCGTGAGTCTGACCGTGGGCCCCGCGTCGCCCAGCGAGCTGGCAATGAAGACCGAGCCGTCGTCCAGCGTCACGGCAGGTGTGGCGTTCTCGAGCCAGCCGGCGGTTTATGTGGAGGACACTTACGGCAACGTGGTGACCACCGACAACAGCAGCATGGTGACGGCATCGGTCCAGGCAGGCACTGGGCCATTGACCGGCACCACCACCGCGACGGCCTCCGGCGGCGTGGCGACGTTCACCGCTCTGGCCGCACCCACGCTGGCGCAAACCGGTTTGCAGCTCAAGTTCACGGACAGCAGTACGGGCAGCCCGACAGTCAACGACACGACCAGCATCATGGTGAACGCCGGCCCGGCGAGCAAGCTGACGTACACGATCCTACCGAGCACGGGGACGGCGGGGACGGCGTTCAGTGTGACGGTGCAGTCGCAGGACGCCAACGGCAATCCTTCCAGTCCGACGAGCAACACCACCATTACGCTGAGCAAGGCGACTGGCGGCGGGAGCTTGAGCGGGACACTGACGGGGACGATTGCGACCAGCGGCAACAGCGTAACGATTGCGACGGGGGTTTACTCGAAGGCGGACACGATGACGTTGACGGCGACGGCGACGGCGGGCGAGACCAC
>Ga0371490_1000534_pt1 | contig 25056 bp, 21 predicted proteins | sample MB2SIPfraction_FD_207959 | JGI IMG/M metagenome (GOLD analysis project Ga0371490, IMG submission 207959) | Lab enriched peat soil microbial communities from McLean, Ithaca, NY, United States - MB28FN SIP fraction | ecosystem: Environmental > Terrestrial > Soil > Wetlands > Peat | place: USA... | reverse complement strand
AAGGGCCGCACCACGATGAACGGCGAAATCTTTGGCGAGGTCCACATGGAAAACATCGGTGGGCCCATCAACCTGCACACCTCCATCACCGATCTGCAGTTGGCTTCGCTGCCCGGTGACCTCACCCTGGACTCCGACGATCTGCGCATCGTGGAAGCCAAGGGCAATCTGCACGTGGTCACCCACTCCAAAGACATCGATCTGAGCCAGATCGCCGGCGACGTCTACGTGGAAAACCATGACGGCCGCATTGCCGTGGAGCCGGCCGGCAACCACAACGTGGAGGCCAAGAACAACAAGGGCGACATTGAGCTCTCGCTGCCTCCCAACGCTTCAGCCAACGTCAGTGGCCACACCCGCAACGGCGACATCGTCTCCGAGTTCGGATTGTCGATCAGCGGCGACGAGAACAAATCGGTCAGCGGCCGCATTGGCTCCGGCGAAGCGCGCATCACCCTCACCACCGAGAACGGCGACCTGAACATCAAGCGTGGATCGATGGCGCCTGCGCTTCCCGCGCTGCCGGCTCAGCCCGCGGCCCCCAACGCGCCCCACCTCAAGGCTCCGCAGAAGCAACAGCAGCAGAAGCCTGTGGCACAGTAAGCTCGTATTCAACCCGGAAAAAACACAGGCGCGGAGAGCTTCTCTCCGCGCCATCTTTTTGCTCTTGCTGCCGGTGCTATCTACACCGCAACCCGCTCCACCCGCATCCCAATCCGCGTAAACACCTCCCATGGAATGGTGCCGGTGGCATCGGCATGCTCCTGCGCCGTGATCCGTTCGCCGCCTTGCACGCCCAGGATCACCACCTCGTCGCTCGCGGCCACGCCCGGAATCTCGGTTACGTCCACCACCGCGTGATCCATACTCACGCGGCCCACCAGCGGCGCCCGCTGGCCGCCAACCAGCAGGCTGAAGCGATTCCCCAGGTGCCGGTCCAGTCCGTCGGCGTAGCCCACGGCCACCAGCGCCACGCGCATCGGCTCGGTAGCCACAAAGGTGCCGTTGTAGCCCACCACCGCGCCGGCCGGAATCTGGCGCACGCTCATCACCTGCGACTTCCACTCCGCCACCGGCCGCAGATGCTGGCGCGCTGCCGCCAGCGTTGCGGGTTCCTCGTCTGCAAAATCCGGATCGAAGCGCGGCGTCACGCCGTAGAGCGCCAGCCCCGGACGCAGCAGCAGCCGCATTCCGTGGTTCGCTGCAGTCTCCGCCAGCAGCGCGGCATTGCCAGCCACCAGCGCCGCACTCGAACCCACGCTCAGCCAATCCGGCAACAGGCCCGCAGCGGTCACGCGGCCCAGCGCCACGTTCAACCGCTCCAGCTGCGCAGCAGTCACCAGCCCATCGGCCTCGTCGGCGGCAAACAAATGCGTCATCACGCCTTCCAGCCGGAGGGGCGAAGCAGGCGTAAAGCGCGCCAGCAGCGGCGTAATCTTCTCCGGGGTCACGCCCTGGCGGCTCATGCCGGTGTCAATCTCCAGATGGACGGCCAGCGCACCTGGAGCCACACTCGCAGCGTGCGCGGCCTGCTCCAGCTCGTCCAGCTGGGCCAGCTCCCACACCACCGGGGTCATGCGATGCTCCACCACCGCCGCGCCCTGGCCGGGAAAGGCGCTGCCGATGACCAGAATCCGCGCTTGGGGGCAGTATCCGCGCGCTTCCACGCCCTCTTCCACGCTGGTGACGCCCAGCCATGTTGCGCCGGCTCGCACGGCTGCCGGAGCGCACAGCTCCAGCGAGTGCCCGTAGGCGTTGGCCTTCACAACGGCTAGCAGCTCCGCGTGGGGCGCGGCCAATGCCGCAAGAAAGCGGAAGTTCTCTTCAAAAGCTTGAGTCGAAATCTCAAGCCAGCAGGGGCGTTTTTGCATGGGAATGTCCACGTATCAGTGTAGCGCCGGATGTATTCGCAAGTCCCAGAAGCAAGTGCAGCTGCACTTCGTGCGGACCGCAAATCGTGTAAGGGCGCGACTGGACAGACTGCTGAAAAATCCGCAACAGGCCAGGTTTTGTAACAGGGCACGACTTTTAGTCGTACCGAAAATGCGGCAAGACAAGAAGAAGGGCTTTAGCCCCTGCGCCGCAGCAGCGCGTAAGCCACCACCGTCTCGTGTTCGTCTTCCATCCCGGCCAGCAGATCCGACTCCAGCTCATGCGGCACCTGCATCTCGCAGGCCAGTACCTCGGCCGTGGGCGCGCCCTGAAAGCAGAGCTCGCAATGGCCAATTCCGCCGCCCTCGTTGCGCACCGGGGGGCCAAAGACCCGGCAGGTCATGGGCCGGCCGGCGTAAACCCCACACGCGCCGCTTTCCGGATCGAGCGCCGGGCAGGGCGCATCGTTGGCAAACTCCTCAAACCGTTCCTGATCCTCTTCACTGCGGCCCAGAATCCCGGTCGCAGCGTCGCCGGGAAACTCCGCGGCCTGCTCCGCGATCCATGCTTCAGCCCGCTTCTGGATGGCTTCTGCAGCCAGCGCGTCTGCCGCGCGCAGTGCGTCCATTGCTGCACCCAACCGCGCCACATCCAGCGCGTTGATGGCGAACGCGCCGTGGCAGCACGCTGTGCAACCCCGCCGGCACGCCAGCCACGCCCCAGCCCGGCGGGTCGCGTCGGCCAGCGCCGCATCCATGATCTGAACCAGTTGGGCATCGCCTGCAGGCAGCATAGCTCCGAGCATACCGGAGGAAATGGCTTCGCGATTAGGGATTGCGCAGGTGCACCTTTCCCGCTACTCTGCCCGTGGAGGCTTCCCCTCATGTCTCATGAACACAGCACGGTCATTGCAGGGCATCGTTATCGCGATGCGCAGGCGGCCATCGAGTGGCTGGTCAAGGTCTTCGGCTTTGAGAAGCACGCCGTTTACACTGGCCCCGACGGCCAGGTGATGCACGCCCAGCTCACCCTCGGCGGCGGCATGGTCATGCTCGGTTCCGTGCGCGACGACGCGTACGACAAGCGCTTCAAAACTCCGTCGGAACTCGGCGGCATCGAAACCCGCAGCCAGTACATTGTGGTAGCCGATGCCGAAGCGGCCTACGCGCGCGCCGTCGATGCCGGAGCTGAAGTCATCAGCCCCCTCGCGGAAACCTATTATGGGAGCAAGGACTTTACCCTGCGCGATCCCGAGGGGTTCACGTGGGGCGCGGGCACTTACGATCCGTGGGTCCGGCACACTTAGAAGCTGTCTAGAAACTACCTGCATTGAAGGGGACGGGCTTCAGCCCGTCCATTCAGAGCGACCTGGATCTCCGGCTTTAGCCGCCGAGGGAAGGCAAACTACCCTAAAGCCTCCCTCAGGGGCTAAAGCCCATCCGGTTTCTGCTGTTGATGTACGAGCTAAAGCTCGTACCCTTCAACCAAACCGAGTATCTAGACAGTTTCTTAGAGCCACTCGAGCAAACCCGCAAAAGCCTTGGCGTGCGCATGGATTTGCCTTTACCGTGAGGTGGGGGTTCCCATGCGCTTTTCTTCTCGACTACTTCTTGCCTTGCTGGTGATGATTGCCTTCGCCCTTCCCGGCCGCGCCCAGAGCGCCGAGCCGCAGCAGGTGGTGCCCGGCGTGTGGTTCCTGGTGGGCGACGCGTCCAAAGGCTACAGCAACACCGCCGTCATTGAGATGAAGGATTATCTCATCGTGGTCGACGCCAATTACCCTGGCCGCGCCCAAGAGTTGATCCAGATCGTAAAAACCCTCTCGCCCAAGCCGGTGCGTTATGTCTTCCTCACCCACCATCACGGCGACCACGCCTACGGCAGCTCCGTCTGGACGCGAGCCGGCGCCCTCACCCTCGCACACGAAGATACGCTGGCGGAGATGAACCGCTTTGAGCCGGCACGCTGGCAGCGGGAGATCGTCCTGCGCGAAGATGTGCGCGCCCTGGGCGAAACCGATCTGGAGCGGCCCAAACAGACCTTCCGTGGTGAGCGCATGGTGCTGGAAGATTCGACCCGCCGTGTGGAGTTCCTGCACTACGGCTGGGGCCATACCAAAGGCGACAGCTACGTGTGGCTGCCTAAAGAGCGCGTGCTTTGCACCGGCGACGCCGCGGTCAACGGTCCGCGCAACAACCTGAAAGACGCTTCGCTGGCTAATTGGCCACGCGTCCTGGAAAAGGTGGAAGCGCTTAAACCGGTTTACGTTCTGCCCGGCCACGGTGAGATGGGCGGCGCGGAGATTCTCTCCGGCCAGCGTTGGTTTCTTCTCGATCTCTATAACGCTGTCGACGAGCAGGTGAAGGCCGGCAAGACGCTAGAACAGATTCAAGTGACTCTGCCGGAGCGCGATCAAAACTGGGTTCCGCGCAATCTGAGCGTCGACATCGAGTGTGAATATCGCGAGATCACCCACCACCAACCAGCCGGCGCGGTGGAGCACGTCTGGCACTGAAGCAGCTTTCAACTGCGGGCTGGGCGCTTGCCACAAAGGACGCGAAGCGAACTGCCGCATCGCAGGTGCCGAAGCGGGCTGCTGCACCGCAGGTGCCAGGACGAACAAACTCCGCACGCGCAGCAACGCCTGCGCCGAAGGCGCGTCTGCCGCACTGCAGGTGCTTAGTCCAGCGGCTTGTCCCAGTGCTCCAGCACGTGCTTGAGGATGGTCATGAACTTGCCGGAATCCGCGCCATCGATCAGCCGGTGGTCGAAGCCCAGGCAGTAGTACTGCATGGAGCGGATCGCAATCGAGTCATTGCCGTCCTTGTCGGTCAGCACCACCGGCTCCTTGCGCAGCCCGCCGATGGCCAGAATCGCCGATTCCGGCTGGTTGATCACCGGCGTACCGTACTCGCCGCCGAAGACGCCGGAGTTGGTCAGCGTAAAGGTCGATCCAGCCGTCTCGTCCGGCATCAGCTTTTTCGCGCGCGAGCGTGCGGCCAGATCGTTGATCGTCTTGGCCAGGTTCGAGAAGGAGCGCGCTTCCGCCTCGCGCACCACCGGCACAATCAGGCCCCAGTCCAGCGCCACGGCAATGCCCAGGTTGATGTTGCGGTGGTAGCGGATCGACGCAGCTCCGGCATCGCCTTCCAGCGATGCATTCAGGATCGGGAACCGCCGCAGCGCCTCAACTGTGGCCGCGGCAATAAACGGCATGTAGGTCAGCTTGACCCCGTGGCGCTTCTCAAAGTTGGCGCGCTCGTTAGCGCGCAGTTGGGCCACGCGCGTCATGTCAATCTTGTAGACCGTGTGCACGTGCGGCGCAATGCGCTTGCTCTCCACCATGCGCTGGGCAATGATGGAGCGCATCTTGGTCAGCGGAACCAGTTCGCCGGGCAGCTTTGAGGCTGCGGGCTGCGGCGGATTGGCGTTGCCCGGGCCGTAGTCGTGCAGGTGGCGCAGAACGTCTTCCTTGGTGATGCGGCCACCGGAGCCGGAGCCGGCCACCTGGCGCAGATCCAACTGGTTCTCGCGCGCAATGCGCCGCACCAGGGGCGAGGAGCGCAGCCGCCGTCCGGCCAGTTGCGCGTCCTCCTCGGGCTCGGGAATCGTGAGCACGGGAGTGGGCAGGTGGTGCGCGGCAGCGGGGGCATGCACGGCAGGCGCCGCTCCAGCCACGCCGCCAATCAGCGCTACCACCGTGTTGATGGCCACCGTCTGGCCAACACCGGTGCGGATCTCGGTCAGGGTGCCGGAAACGGGCGAGGGAATCTCCGCGTCCACCTTGTCGGTGGAGATCTCAAACAGCGGTTCGTCCTTCTCCACCTTGTCGCCGGGCTGCTTGAGCCACTTGGTGATGGTGCCTTCCACAATGGATTCGCCCATCTGCGGCATCACCACCTCAACGCCCTCGGACGCGGCGGGGGCCTCCGGCGCAGCCGGCGCTTCGTCCTCGCCGGCAATCTGGCCTACCACGGTGTTGATGGCCACCGTGGCACCGGCGGCAATGCGGATCTCGGCCAGTGTACCGGCTATGGGCGAGGGAATCTCGGCATCCACCTTGTCGGTGGAGATCTCAAACAGGGGCTCGTCCTTCTCGACGCGGTCGCCGGGCTTTTTGAGCCATTGGGTAATGGTGCCCTCTACGATGGATTCCCCCATCTGAGGCATGATCACGTCGGTCGGCATAGAGCGTATTTCTCCGCGATTCGGGACGCCGGGTCGCGCTGGGGTCCAGCGAGGATTATAAATTGCGGTGCGTTCGACTCCGATGTTTGTGGCCGCGGCGTGCGGTCACAATTGGCTGCAGCCGCGTTTTCAACACTTCCACACCGCAGGAGGAAAATGTGGAAAATCAGGAGAAAATCAGGCCCGGCGCAGCGGTTCGCCCAAGTTCAGCAGCCGTTCCACCTCGGCGGGCGGCCGGCAGGGGGTGTCTTCGGCGGCCGGAGTAGTCGCAGCTGCGATCTGCGCGCGCAGCGCCGCAAGACTTTCCACGGCAAGTACTTGTTCGCCCAGCACCAGTCCAAACTGCCGCGCCGCCAGATTCGCCAGCTCTTCCAGCCCCGGCAGGCTGGCCGGATCGGCCACTTCCCTCTCCAGGCTCGTCACCGGCCGGTCCGTGATCCCGCACGGATTGATGAGCAGAAAGTCTTCCAGCCGCGTGGTGACGTTGTAAGCGAATCCATGCGAGGTGACGCCGCGCGAAACATGAATCCCGATCGCGCCGATTTTGCGCTCGCCGGCGGGGTGGTTCTTGCTTGGCGGAAGATCCTCATCCAAAAGTCTGCTGCCCGCAGGGCCGCACCAGACGCCGGTGAGGCCGGGAATGCGGAAGGCCGGCACGCCGAAGTGGCCGGTCACGCGGATCAGCGCCTCCTCCATCTGGCGGACAAAGTCCACCGGCCCCAGCCGCTTGCCGCTGGTCGTGTGCAGGGAGCGCAGGTCGAAGATCGGGTAGCCCACCAGCTGGCCTGGGCCGTGGTAGGTCACATCGCCGCCGCGGTTGATCTCATGCACGGTCACCCCGCGTGCGGTCAGCAGGTCGTCAGTGGCCAGAATATTCGCACGATTGGCGTTGCAGCCGAGCGTCAACACCGGCGGATGCTCGAGCAGCAGCAGCGTGTTGCCGGTTCGTCCTGCCACTACCGCCTGCACCAGCTCTTCCTGGAGCCGGAGCCCCTCATCGTAGCCAATCCGCCCGAGATAAAGATATTGGATCATCGCACCTTCGATTGTAGAGGCCTGGGGATTGGGCGTGGATGGTTTTGGGGGTACGATAGGACGTAACGGAGGCAGAGATGGCCACTCAGATTGCACGGATCGGCAAGACGGTAGCTGTCGAGATCCCCGAGGATCTCCTGCGGCAGGCAAATCTCGAGGTAGGCGACCATGTTGAGTGGACTCTAACCGCCGCTGGCGAACTGGCCCTGCAAGCGCGCGCTTCCGAACCGGTCGAAGAGGGCTATGAAGAATGGTTCCGTGCCGAGGTTGAGGCCGGAATCCGCGGATTGGATTCCGGCAAAGGCATTCACGGCGACAAGGTGATCGAGTGGCTGCGCAGTTGGGGTACGGCCAATGAGCTGCCTCCACCGCAATGATGCTCAGCTTCAGCCCCGGTGCATTGCAACGCATTGAGGAGATTCGCGCTTACATTGCACAGGATAGTCCGGCAGCTGCAGCACGGGTTGCCGAGCGGTTCATCATTGCCGCGCTACGTCTTGAACGCTACCCTCTGAGCGGCCGCAACGGGCGCGTTGCAGGCACGCGGGAACTGGTGATTACTAGCTTGCCTTACATTCTGACGTACAGAATCCAAGCAGAGGTTGTAGAGATCATCTCCGTCGTCCATACCAGCCGCAAATGGCCTGCTCGGTTTTAACGATTTCACCCCTCAAACCAGCCCGAGGAGGAAATCGGATTTCGGGTTACACTATCCACTGGCAGGAGGACCGGGCGGTCGCTGCCGGGGGCAGGACGCGCAAGCGCCACCACTCCCGGGGGAGGAAAGTCCGAACTCCACAGGGCAGTGTGCCGGATAACGTCCGGGATGCGGGCTTGCGAAGGCTCGTAGACGGCCAGTGCAACAGAAAACAAACCGCCTCGGCTACCCCTCGCAAGAGGGTTTCCGGGACCGGCCCGAAGGGCGTACGCCCGGACGGCTAGTCCCTGCTGGGGTAAGGGTGAAAAGGTGGGGTAAGAGCCCACCGCGCAGACGGTAACGGCTGCGGCACGGTAAACCCCACACGGAGCAAGACCAAATAGGGAGGGAAGAGCGCGGCCTAAAGCCAGACGCGCGCCGCGTACCGGCCCGGTACGCCAAGCCGGCTTGAGCAAGTGGCGAAACCTCCGGGTAGGTCGCTGACGAACGCCCGCAGCAATGCGGCGTCTAGAGGAATGACCGCACACGACAGAATTCGGCTTACAGGTCCTTTTGCCGGATTTCTCTTGGTCTTCGAATCGAAGCGAAGACCAATACAACAGCCCCGGACGGGTCATTCCCGCCGGGGCTGTCCAGTTCTTTCCTACTTCCGGGGTTAAAACCTTCACGATTTGTTTGTCTACGCTTGCCCAGTAAACGCGATCCGGCCTTCCGATATCGTCCAGCGCACCTTGCCGAGCATCGGCCAGTCGTTGAAAGGTGTGTTCTTCGACTTCGAACGGGTTTCGGTCACCTTGTAGGTCCACTCGGCTTTTGGATCGAAGATCACTACATCCGCAAAGCTGCCCACTGCCAGTGTTCCCCTGCCCTTCATGCCCAGCAGGGCGGCCGGTTGGGCGCTGAGCAGGCTGATGATGCGGCCCATGGGCAGCTTCATCTCCTTGTGCAACCAGCGGAGCGAGAGGCCGAGCGCGGTTTCCAGGCCCAGAATGCCGTTGGGCGCGTTCTGGAACTCCACTTCCTTCTCGTGCTGGGCGTGGGGAGCATGGTCGGTGGCGATGGCGTCCACCACGCCGTCCAGAATGCCCTCGATCATGGCATCGCGGTCGGCCGCCGAGCGCAGCGGCGGACACATTTTGGCGTTGGTGTTGTAGAAGCCCACATGCTCGTCGGTGAGCAGGAAGTGGTGCGGAGCCACCTCGCAGGTGACGCGCAAACCGTTACGGCGGGCCTGGCGGACGGCGGCCAGGGCGCCAGCCGTGGAGAGATGGGCTACGTGCAGATGCACGCGGGCATCGCGCAACTCGCTGACCAGGCGGATATCGCGCTCGACAATCGAGACCTCGGCTTCGGCCGGCATCCCGCGCAACCCCAGCCGGAAGCTGGCCGGTCCCTGGTTCATGGAGCCGCCCACGGTCATGCGGGTATCTTCGGCGTGCTGGATGACGCACAGGCCTACGCGCGCGGCGGCGGCCAGCGCCTCGCGCATAATGCCGTCCTTCAGGATGGGCAGGCCGTCGTCGGAGACAGCAATGGCGCCGGCAGATTTCAGGGCGGCGTAGTCGTTGATGGCTTCGCCCTTGGAGCCACGGGTAGCAGCGGCAATCGGGAAGACGCGGACCACGGCGCCACGGTCGGGGGATTGCATCCAGCGGACCGTATCAGGTGAATCGTTGACGGGGCGGGTGTTGGGCATGGCGGCCACGGAGGTAAATCCGCCCGCCGCGGCGCAGGCCGTGCCGGTAACGATGGTCTCCTTGTGGGCAAAGCCGGGCTCGCGCAGGTGCACGTGCATGTCGATGAGCCCAGGCGCAACGGTAAGGCCCGCGGCGTCAATCACTTCAGCGCCATTGGTGCCCTTCAGCTTGCCCGGTGCGGCAATGTCGGCCACGCGGCCGGCCTTCAGGAAGATGTCCTTGGGAGCGTCGACTCCGGCTGCCGGATCCAGCAGGTGGCCTCCACGAATCACCAGATCGCTCATGCGCGGGTTCCCTTCTGGGCAGTGGTGAGCGCCCTTTCTACAACCGCCATGCGGATGGCTACGCCGTTGCGCACCTGATCGAGAATCACCGACTGGAAGCCGTCGGCTACGCCTGCCGTGATCTCCAGGCCGCGGATGATGGGCCCGGGATGCAGCACGATGGCCTCCGGCGCAAAACTGGCCAGCCGTGGACCGGTGAGCTGGTAGCTCTCGCGGTATTCGTCCTGATCCAACTGCAGCCCAGCCAGGCGTTCGGACTGAATGCGAAGCATGATGACGGCCTGGGAGCGGCGCAGGGCGTTGGCAAAGTCGCGATCGATTTCGATGCCCGGGCCAGCTTTCGCGGCCAGGTCAGGCAACAGCTCGCGCGGCCCGCAGAGGAGCACACTCGCCCCCAGCCGCGGCAGCAGGAGCATGTCGGAGCGGGCCACGCGGCTATGGAAGATGTCGCCCACAATGGCGACGGTAACGCCTTCCAGGGTCTTCTCGTCGACCGTTGTTACGCCCGGTCGGAGCCTAGCCAGTATGGTGCGCAGATCGAGCAGCGCCTGGGTGGGATGCTCGTGCATGCCGTCGCCGGCGTTCAGCACGGGCAGGCGGGTAGCCTCTTCCAGCAGCCAGGCTGCGCCGGAGGAGTTGTGGCGCAGGATGATGGCCTCCGCTCCCAGGGCGCGCAGCGTCAGGCCGGTGTCCTTCAGAGACTCGCCTTTGTCGATGCTGGAGCTGAGATTCGAGACCAGGGTGGTGTCGGCGCCCAGAGCCTTGGCGGCCAGCTCAAAGCTGGTGCGGGTGCGCGTGGAAGGCTCGTAGAAGAGCAACGCCACACGGCGCTTGAAGAGGATGCGGTCGCGTTCGACCGGGTCCATTGTCTCCAGTTCCGTGGCCCGGGTGAGCAGCTGATTCAGCCCGTCCAGAGAAAGATCCTGGACGGAGAGCAGCGAGCCCGGGTTGTAAGGGAATAGGGAAGGAGGCGCTTGCGGCGTAGAGAGCTGTCGGCGAAGCGTGGGCGCAGCTGTAGTCATGGGGACTCTCGACCGGGGAACCGGGCTCCGGTCCGGTTTGCCGTTGTTGCCCCCGGCCGGAATCCCGGGGGCAGAGAGAGCGCGCCAGGCAAGCGCGCATCAGGTAGCGGAACTACGGATTGATACGCTCGACCAGCAGAACCTGCTCGTCGCTGTCGACTTCCTGGAACTTGACTTCGATAATTTCGCGGCTTGAGGTAGGCACGTGCTTGCCAATGTAAGTAGCCTCAATGGGCAGTTCGCGATGTCCGCGGTCGATGAGTACGCAGAGCTGGACACGGCGCGGGCGGCCGTGATCGAAGAGCGCATCGAGAGCGGCGCGGACGGTGCGGCCGGTGTAAAGCACGTCGTCGCAGAGCACCACGTCGCGGTCGTTCACGTCGAAGCCGATGGAGCCGGGGGTGACGATCGGACGCGTGTCCGCAGTGGTCAGGTCGTCGCGGTAGAACTGGATGTCAAGCACGCCGGAGTCGACCGGCCGCTTTTCAATGGCGGAGATCAGCTTGCCGAGCCGGTCGGCAAGGGGGATGCCGCGCCGCTTGATGCCCACCAGGGCCAGATTCTCGCTGCCGTTGCTCTTCTCCACAATCTCGTGGGCCAGACGCACAAGCGTGCGCTCGATCTCCGAGGCGGACATCAGGCGGCCCTTCACACGTAAACTGATTTGCTGTTCGGATGCGCTCATGAGCTGCTATCGCCTCTGTTCTCTGTACTCGATCTCTCGTGGCTTGATCTCTCGTGGGATGATACGAGCGATAGGGGGTTGGGGGCAAGTTGTGGAGAACCCCGTAAGTACCCGGGAGTCCTGTCCCATACCAATGGGATCCGTCTCGCCGGTCTCACACGGTGGCTTCAGGATGTGAACCAACTAGAGCGTGGAGCGCCGGACGCGCACAACCAGCCGCGCTCCAATGGCTCCGCCGGCTACTGCAAACGGCAGCAGCGCCGTAGCCAGAAACAGCAGGATCCCGATGGTCCAGCCTGCCTGACCGTCGGGTGAGAGCATCCGGGCGCGCTGCAGGGCCACCATCTGGGCATCCCAGCCGGCCGCAGCCAACTGCTCCGGAACCTGTTGGCCAGCCAACGTAGCCCAGAGATCGTCGAAAGCCTTGCCTTGATGCAGCCAGAAGCGCAGCGCAAACAGGCTGATGGCTGCTGTGGCAATCGCACTCCATCCGCTCAGCAGGCCGGTTACCAGCCCGATGCGCGCTCCGGCGCCCACCGTAATCCACGCCGGCTGGCGGTTGCGCATATACAGCATCACCACGAAAACCGCGGTCAGCGCAATCAGGAAGGCCCCGAAGAAGCCCAGCATGTTCGACACGACACCGGTGGGAATAGCCAGAAGGGCTGCAACGCGCAGCGCATGCTTCCAGTCCACCATGCCTGCGTCCTGCATCGCGGCCGGCCAGGAATCGGCCGCAAGCTGTCCGGGCGCTTCGGCAGCGTCGTAAACCAGCTGCGGCAGTCCGCAGGACGGGCAAAAACTGCAGTCGTCCTGGGGGACAGCGCGATGACAACGATGGCAGACAATCTCCACCTACCCAGACTAACGCATCCACGCCGGGCAAACGCACAGGCCGCGGGAAGACGGCCAGAAAAGCCTTTCTTCTCGGACAAAAGAATGGACGCGCAATGCGGCTTGGTCTCTGACCGTTTGATTTTGAACGATCTTGGGTGTCCCCGGCCTCGATGTTGAAACCTGGGAAGCTGAAATGCCAAAGTGCAGATTCTTTCGGTCAGAAACCTGGTTCAGGAATCGGGATGTTGTCCGTCGGTGTGCTGCCGAATCTGTTGCGCACGGATCTTGGCGCGAATGGCTCTAACGCCAAAGATCGACAGGTAGTACCTTTCATAGCAGGAGCGGCAGCGGATCGGCCTCAAAAAGCAAAAGAGATAAGGAATATCGCTAAAGCGGATTTTGGAAGGCCGTATATTCGGATGGCCGCAAAAAGGGCACTTGAGATCCATAGCTTCTCCTCCAATGCGCCAGTTGGAACAAAATCGCAAGCGCCGGTTGAACAGCGGCAGAATGCTAACATCGCTGTGTGTCGCCGAGACGTTTTTTCCTGATCCAGCCAATTACCAATCTGGGACGAATCGAAAAAGGCGATCAAATCGTTCTGGAGGGTCTTCACTTTCCTGCTGATAATAGAGAGAAACCATCCAATTTATTCCGCGCTCGCGGAGTTCCACTCCAAATAAGGTATCGAACGCCCTTCGCTGGTTCTCAAATCGAACTGAAAGCCCTCGATTTCTGGAATCATCCAGGACGATTGATCCGGCAACTAAATACTGTTTGGGTGCCATACTGCCAACGTGTCCCATCCTTTTCCGCGTTCTTTGCGTGAAAGGGTGGGAAGAAGATGCCAGTGTTTTATTGCCGGATCGCTAAATATATAGAAAAGATACAAACACAGGCAGTATCGCAACAACGCCCTGGATGAATTATGAAGATCTTGCGAAACAAATCAAGCGAAATCAGCTCTTCCGCAGCAGCTTTTCTTCGACAATCCGTTCCGCAGCCAGAACTGTTTCTTCCAACGTAAGGTATGTGGAGTCAAGCAGTACAGAATCAGATGCAGGCTTCAACGGTGAGTCGGCTCGATTGCGGTCGCGCTGATCGCGCTCTCGCAAGTCGCGGATCACCTCTTCGGTGCTCATCGCTGGCGCGGAGCCCATCTGGTCAAAGCGGCGTCGGCCGCGAATTTCCGTATCGGCGTCGAGAAAGATCTTCACATCGGCATTTGGAAAAACCACAGTGCCAATGTCACGGCCCTCCATCACTACGCCGCCCTTTTCGCCAAGGTGCTGCTGGAGCGAAACCATCCAGGCGCGAATGGGGGGATAAACGCTGACCTTGGATGCGGCCTGGCTTACCTCTGGATCGCGCAGTGCAGCGGTCACGTCCTCGCCATCCAGAAGGACGCGATTGCCGTCTTCACCCTGTTCGAGGGTGATCCCGGTCGTGGTCGAGAGCTGAACCAGAGCGGCCTGGTCGTCCGCTGCCACCTTGGCCCGCAAAGCCTTCAGGGCAAAAGCGCGGTACATGGCGCCACTCTCCAGGTTCAGCAGACCGAAGCGCAGGGCAACCCGGCGGGCAACGGTGCTTTTGCCGGCACCCGCCGGGCCGTCAATGGCGACGACCGGCAGGCGCTGGGGCTGGGCGGAATCGGAGACGTGCGCCGGGCTGCTCATCCGCGCTTCTTGGCTCCAGAGGCGCCGGCATAGCTGAAGCGCTTGCCGGAACTGGACTTGGCCGCGCCAGCGGGCTTGCGAGCACCGCGAACCACAGACCCGCCCCGCGGAGCCGCGCTCTTGCGGGCCGGAGCAGCGGATTTGGCCGCCGGACGCGCACTCGGACGCTGCGGCTTGGACGAGCTCTGCGCGCCGCGCGCGCCGGCTACCGGCTTGGTGGGGCGGGCGGCGGGCTTGCCGTTCGATACCTTGGCGGACGCGGTGCCGTGGCTTGCAGCCGGCTTGCCATTGGAGCTCTTGGCCGCGCCGGCTGACCAGCGGGTGGACGAGCCGTTGCGCCCATGAGCAGGTGCCGGACGCGAAGACGATGAATGTCCCGAAGCCGAATGCGAAGAGGCTGGACGGGCCGGGCCGCGGGAGTCGCTGGAGCGGCGCGCCGGGCGGGAGGCCGAGGAGGCCGGCTTGCGGTCGCGGCTGTGTGCCGCCGGGCGGCTGAAGCGGTTGCGGGCCGGAGGCGTCTCCGGGCTCTTGCGGGGGCTGGGAACGCGCGGCGCGTGCTGGACGGCAACCACCGGCTCCGCTTTGGACTCCGGTTTGGTCTCCGCTGCGGCCACAGGCTCTTCCACGGCGGGCTTCTGAACCGCAGGCTCAACAAAAATCGGCTCTTCCGGTTCCACTTCCCGTCCCCCCGCGTGCAGGAAATACGAGGAAGAAGAGGCCATCGAAGAGCTGGCGTAGAAGGTCGGGGCTACGGTGAATTCGGGCAGAGTGCCGGCCACGTAGAAGTGGGGCGCATGGCCCAAAGCGATGGTATGCACCTGACGGGTGGCCACCAGCCCGCGCAGCACCTCGCGGATCTTGCTCCGCGCCGTCAGCGGCGACAGGAAAACCTCAACGTCTTCCATGGTGGCTGCAATCACCGCCTGCAGGTAGATGGAAGCCAGCACGGAGATAGCCGTGACCTGCGAGGTGGACGCGCCTTCGGCAATGGCTTTCTGGAAGCGGATGCGCAGCAGCTGCCACTTGGCCGGCTCACCGGGAGCATCGATGATGGGAATGATGCGCAACTGCTGCCAGAGCTCGGTGATGGCGCGAACCACAGCAGCCTCGGTCACTTCGCGGCCCAGGGTGTGCTTGAGCGTGGCCACGTTGGTCTCAGCCGCTTCCAGCAGCTTGTAGGCTTGAACGGCGAGCGGGGAAACCTGGCGGGAACCGGTCAGCTGCGGGCTGCGACGCCAGTCGCGATCTCCGCGCAGAGCATAAACATAGGGGAGAACCCAGGCGGCCACCACAAAGTCGGGCTGCTCACCGGGCTGGCCCTGCAGGTTGAGCCGGACGACCACGCCGTCCTTTTCCAGGCGAACCAGCAGTTCTTCAGCAAGAGCAATCTGCTTCGGGTCAGGGGTGGAGTTGCGCTGGCCAGCCACCGCCTCCACAAACGACGGCGCAACGGAGTTGGCGAACTGCCGCCGGGGCAAGAAGAGACAGAGGCCGGTCTCCTCAATCCAGGTGCGGGCATCCTCAAGAGTGATGGTGCCGTGTCCGTTCTGGCGCATCCTTTCGGAGCGCGATGCTTCTAATTGCTCTGCTGTCAAAGAAAAACCCTCACTTCCAGGCTGGCAAGATAGGCTCTGCCTGGCAGTCATCGGCTCCTGAGAACGTGAAAAACTGCCGCCTTTTCCATTCTAGACGCGAATCAGATGCGATGGAAAGCCCGAAGTATCTCCTTCCAAGAGTACAAAAGGGCGATAGGGCGGCCGTGGGGGCAGCTGGTGGGGTGTTCGGTACGTGCCAGTTCCCTTAGTAACCACTCCATCCGGGTCAGGTCCAGGGGCATGTTCACCTTGATGGCGGAGTGGCAGGCCAGGGAGGCGGCAATGCGCGCCCGCAGAGTGTCAAGGTCTTCATTTTGAGATGGTTCCGTTGAATCAGCGGCAGAGCGATCGATCACGTCGGAGAGCATCCGCTCCAGATCCTGGCCCTCCAAACCCACCGGAGCGGCCTTGACAGCCAGCGTCTGGGGCCCGAAGGGTTCCACTTCGAAACCGTTCCGTTCCAATTCTTCCGCAATCCCGGCAAACACCACCATCTGGTCCGGTTTGAGCTCCACCAGCAGGGGCATCAGCAGCCTTTGGCGCTGGACCCGCTCCACCTGGCGCTCGCGGAGAATTTTTTCGAACAGGATGCGCTCGTGGGCCACATGCTGGTCGACGATCCAGAGGCCGTCCTCGCTGGTGGCCACAATGAAGGACTCGCGCAGCTGGCCCAGGGGCTTGAGCGAGGCCAGGCGGCTGAGGTTGACGGTAGATTGTTCAATCTCGATCTGGGCGGTGCGGGAGGCAACGCCTGAAACCGGCTCCGCAGCCCCCGGAGGCAGGCCGGCAGGAGCGGCTGGGCTGGTTGCGGCCGGGGTGAAGAGCGCTGCAGCAGCCTGGCCCCAGCTGGCCAGGTCAAATTCCCGCGCCGCAGCTTCGGGGCTGGGAGCAAAGGCGAGCCGGCCGGTCTCCGGCGCTGGCAGGCGTGGGCTGAGATGGAAGCTCTCGGCTTCGGAGCCCGCTCCCTCCGCCGTGGTGGGGTCGGAGTCAGGCATGGGCGAGGCCGGAGGCGGCATCAGCGAGGGGCTGGCGTTGGGCTGACCGTCGATAGCCGCCAGAAACCCCGCGGCGGGCCGTGCATGGATGAGCGCCATCCGCAGTCGATCCCGCACAAAATCATGCACATAGCTCTGTTGACGGAAACGGACCTCGGTCTTGGCCGGATGCACGTTCACGTCCACCTCTTCCGGAGGCATCTCCAGAAAGAGCAGCACCACCGGGTAGCTGGTGGGGGGAATCACGTTGCGATACGCCTCGGTGATGGCGTGCAGCAGCAGGCGATCGCGGATAAGACGTTTGTTGACAAAAATGTAGATGGAGTTGCGGTTGAGCTTCTGGAGCTCGGGCTTGGAGTAGAAGCCGGAGATGCGCAGCGCGCCCGGCTGGCGCGGCGGCTCGTCCGGGTCGCGTTTCCAGGGAGGCGGCTCGGGCAGGCCCACACGCTCCAGTTGCATCTCGGCGGCCACGGGAAGCAGCAGCTCCAGGGTGTCCTTGCCGAAGATCTGGTAGATGCGCTCGGCGGTGCGCTGCACGGGGGACGCGAGCACGATGGTGTGGGAGCTGGAAACCAGCTCGAAGTGTTTTTCGGGGTGGACCAGCGCGTAGTGGGTGACCAGCGCGGTAATGTGCGAGAGTTCGGTGGACTCGGCGCGAAGAAATTTTTTTCTTGCCGGGGTATTGAAGAACAGGTCGGCAATGGCCAGGGTGGTGCCGCGGGGCAGGGCCTTCTCTTCAACCGTAAGGATGCGGCCGCCGGCAATCTCCATGCGGGTGCCGCCGGGCTCCTCGCCGGTGGCGGTTTCGAGGGTGACGCGGGAGACACTGGCGATGGAGGGCAGCGCCTCGCCCCGGAAGCCGAGGGTGCTGATCGCCAACAGGTCGTCGGCGGTGCGGAGCTTGCTGGTGGCGTGGCGTTCAAAGGCCAGCAGCGCGTCGTCGCGGTTCATGCCGCAGCCGTCGTCGGTGATGCGGATCAGCTTGCGCCCGCCGGCTTCGACCTCGACGCGGATACGCGTGGCGCCGGCGTCCAGCGCGTTTTCCAGCAGCTCCTTGACTACCGACGCAGGACGGTCGACCACTTCGCCGGCGGCGATCTGGTTGGCAACCTGGTCGGAGAGTACGCGGATGCGACCCATCAGAGTACTAGGTTATTGGTCCGGAGCGGTTCCGACAACCACGAGATTCACTATTGTTCCGACAATCAAACAGTGGCATCTTCTTCCCACCCATTCCCGCAAAGAACGCGGAAATGGATGGGGCACCCTGAGAGAATGCAGGAGGAAAGGAACGGGAGGTCAGCGTTAGCCGAGCGACTCCACCAGGCGGTTCATGGCCTCTTCCTGCTCCTCGATGCGCTCCACCAGAGTGAACTGGGTGCGGCAGCGGTCCAGGTTGTGGCCCGGGTGGTGGATCTTGAAGTAGGTATCGCCATTCAGGTAGTCGGTCAGGAAGCGGATGCCGATCTCGAAGGTGATGAGCTGACCACTGAAGGCTAGCTGCGCCTTTTCCCCCCGGGTCAGGAAGCCGCCGGCAGTCTCCAGATAGCCGCGAACCAGGGCCTCGAAGAGGGGAAAGAGCATCTGCACCTTGCGCAGGTCCGGTTCGTCTTCGGCGGCGGGGCTGGTGGAAGTGCGCACCATGTCGCCAAAGTCGTAAAGGGCCAGGCCGGGCATGACGGTGTCCAGATCGACCACGCACAGGCCCTCGCCGCTGGCCTCGTCGATGAGCACGTTGTTCAGCTTGGTGTCGTTGTGGGTGACCCGCTCCGGCAGCCCCGCGTTGAGCAGGCGGCCGGCAATGGACTTGCGGGCCAGGGCGAATTCGATCTCCGCCCGGACGCCGTGGGCGCGGTTGGACCCATCGGCCTGGATGGCCGCTTCCAGCGCGGCAAAGCGTTTGGGAGTGTGGTGGAAGTCGGGGATGGTGTCAAAAAGGCGCGGCGCGGGCAGCGTGGCCAGATGGCCCTGGAACTGGCCAAAGGCGCGGGCAGCCTGGAAGGCCTGGGCCGGGCAAGTGACGTTGTCGTGGCTGGCAGCACCCTCAATGAAGCTGTAGGCGCGCCAGCAACCGCCCTCCGGATCGCGCAACCAGCCTTGGCCGTCGCAGGTGGGGATCAGGCGGGTAACGCGGCGATGGGCGTCGGGCAGATGGGCAACCTGCGCAGCCAGGTGGCTGGTGACGCGCTCGATGTTGGCCATCAGCGCTTCCGGGTTCTGGAAGATCCGGGTGTTAATGCGCTGCAGGATGGCGCGATGCTCGCGACCCTTGGCGAGACAGACCACCCGGTAAGTGTCGTTGATGTGGCCATTGCCAAACGGCACCGCACTCACACACTCACCGGGGATCTGGAATTGACGCACAATGGCGCCGACGGCAGGTTTCTCGATGCTTACTTCCACAGTTTCTCAGGATACTTGCCCGCGGCGATCAATGCGCGGATATTTGCCACCACGCTGGGTTGATCTTCCCGGTACGTGACACCGAACCACGAGTCGTTGGTGTGCAGCACCTTGACCCGGGCCTTGGCGGCCTTGACCAGCTGGTTCACCGTGTTCGGGATCAGGCACTCGGCCTTGAGCTCATTGCCGGAGGTCTCGAGGAACTCATGGAACTTGTCTTTGAGGAGCGGGAAGATGTTGGGCTGGAAGGCCCACATGTTCATGGAGACGGGCTCGGAGCCGTCCAGCGAGGTCACCGTGCCGTCGCTGGCAGTGTTCTTGGCATGCGCGCCGTCGCGCTCGATCTTCAGCATCTCGACCACGTCGGTCAGATAGCGGTTGCCGTCCACCTGGCAGACCCCACGGGCCACCGAGCCGTGCTCGGAGAGCGTATTGCTCAGCACAAAGCCCACCATGGCCAAGTCGGGCGAGCCGCTGGTCAGGTGGTTGGCCAGGGCGCGATACCCTTCGGCGCCGTAGAAGTCGTCGGCATTGATGGCGGCAAAGGGCTCGTGGATGGCGTCGGCGCCCATCAGGATGGCGTGGGTGGTGCCCCAGGGCTTGGTGCGGCCGGCGGGGACCGAGTAGCCTGCGGGAAGCTTGTCCAGCTCCTGCATCACGTATTCCACCGGGGCGACCTTTTCAAAGCGGGCGCCCACGGTCTCCTTGAAGGCCTCTTCGATGTCCTTGCGGATGACAAAGACCAGCTTGCCGAAACCGGCGCGCAGGGCGTCGTAGATGGAGTAGTCGATGATGGTTTCGCCGGAGGGGCCGACGGGCTCGATCTGTTTGAGTCCGCCAAAGCGGCTTCCCATGCCGGCAGCCAGCACCAGCAGCGTCGGAGATGTCTTCGCAGTCATTGAGATGTGTCCTCGTCCTTTGGTTGAAGAGTGCAGAAGCTGGAATCTGGAATTGCACGCCTGCCTACCAGCAGATTCTCATACCGGGCCCGGGGCCGGACAGGCGGCCTGGAGGAGCAGCCCGGAGCGGGGAGATGAGCGCGATTGTCAAACGTTTACAATCACCCGCCGGTACGGCCATCCACCACTTTCCCCATCATAGCTCCTGGGCCCGGGTGGGGTGGATTCCGGTTGACGCCCCTCCCCCGCTTGCCCGTATAGTCGCCACAACTGCTTCATCAATATCTGCCTGTGCGCGTACTGGGACGGGATTTTAGAGCATTTCCGGAATCCATGTAGACTTTTTGATGGCGTTGCGAGGTGGCTTTTTCTTGAGGAAAAGGCCACTGAGCATCCTACCCTCGGTTTACAGCAATTCCGGAAATGCTATAGCTGCCCTGTTGATCCGGCAACTCATACTGTGAGGGTGCCCCCATCTTTTCCCGCGTTCTTTGCAGGAAAGAGGGGGAAGAAGTTGTTACTGTTTTCTTGCCAGATCAATTAGGAGGAAGAGGCTTGGACGGCTTGCGAAAACGGTTTTTCGATCGACCTGTGGTTCGCATCCTGATCGCCGTTGCGGTGGCGGCGGTACCTTTTGCCTTGCACCAGGAGCTGGCGCACGTCTTCAGGCTCGCGTTTCCGCCTTTTCTTTTTTTCTGGCCAGCGATTGTTTTGGTCGCTCTGTGGCTGGGCTTTCAAGAGGGTGTCGCCACTACCCTGGCGGGCGCGGTTCTGGTGTGGATCTGGATCTTTCCATCCGCCGGCAACTGGTGGCCGCTGCTGGGAGCCAATACCGCTTCCCTGGTGCTCTACCTGGTGCTGGGAGTTGCCATCAGCGCGGTCGCGGCACGGTACCGGAAGGACATCCAGCGTTTGGGAGTGCTGGAAGCAGAGAACGAATTACGGGCCAGCGAAGACCGCTTCCGGGCAGTGCTGCGCGAGTCGCGCGATATGGTGTACCGGCTCGACCTGCGCACCGGCAAGTACGACTACATCAGCCCGTCGACGGAAGCCGTGCTGGGCTATTCCGATGCCGAGTACCGGAAGATGAGCGCCGCGGATCTGTTCGCATTGCTGCATCCCGACGATGCGGCGCGGGTTACCGCAGAGCTGCGGGAAGCGGAGCGCCGGGGCCGCGCAGAGATCGAGTACCGGGTGCGCGGCAAGGACGGCAAATATCGCTGGCTCTCCAATCTCTTCCTGATCGGATACGATGCTGCGGGCACGGCGGCCCACCGGGAGGGCACGATTCGCGACATTACAGCTGCCAGGGCTGCGCAGGAGGCGGTTATGCGCAGTGCCGCGTTGGCCTCGGCTGGCCGCATGTCGGCAGCCATTGCCCACGAGATCAACAATCCGCTCACAGCGGTAACGAATCTGCTGTTTCTGGCCCAGTGCAGCGAGGGGTTGCCGGAGCCGGTGCGCGAGTACCTGACCCGCGCGGACGCCGAACTGCAGCGGATCGGCCACATCACCCGGCGGGCGCTGGGCTTCTACCGCGAAACCTCGGCTCCGGTGCAGGTTTCGATCGACCTTCTGCTGGACTCCTGCATTGAACTCTTCCGCCGCCAGATGGACCTGCGCGGCGTGCGCGTGGAAAAGGACGTGGAAGCCGGACTGGAAGTGCAGGCATTTGGCGGCGAGCTGCGGCAAGTGTTCACCAACCTGCTGTCCAACAGCCTGGACGCCGTCGGCAAGGCCGGGATCATCCGCATTCGCGCGCGGCGGGGCAAAAGCCGGCAAACCGGCAACGCCTGCATCCGCATTGCCGTGGCCGACAACGGATATGGGATCGCGGCCGATGCCCGGGAGCAGATCTTTGAGCCCTTCTTCACCACCAAAGGCGCAGTGGGCACCGGTCTGGGGCTGTGGGTCAGCGCGCAACTGGTGGAAAAGAACGGGGGCCGCATCCGGGTGCGGTCCAGCGATGCCGGCCCGTGGCGGGGAACGGTGTTTGTGGTGGAACTGCCAGCCTGAAGCGCAGCGCGTCCGCGAAAAACATACAAAACAAACGTGTTCGGCAGCGTGGTTGCCGGTTTTGGGCCAGCCGTGGTTCACTGTTGCCCGGAAAGGCTACCAACCGCTATGTCCTACATTCTTTCGCTCGATCAGGGAACCACCAGTTCCCGCGCCATTCTCTTTGATCAGGCCGGCGCCATCGCCGCCGTGGCCCAGAAGGAGTTCCCGCAGATCTATCCCCAGCCGGGCTGGGTGGAGCACGACCCCATGGAGATTCTGACCACGCAGATGGGCTGCGCGGTGGAGGCTCTGGGCAAGGTGGGCGCGCGAGCGCGCGATGTGGCCGCCATCGGCATCACCAACCAGCGCGAGACGGTGATTGTGTGGGAGCGCGCCACCGGCAAGCCGATCCACAACGCCATCGTCTGGCAGGACCGGCGCACCGCCGCGGTCTGCGACGAGTTCAAGCGCCAGGGACTGGAAGACGTGGTGGCTGCCAAAACCGGCCTGGTGCTCGATCCCTACTTTTCCGGCACCAAGATTGCCTGGATTCTGGATCATGTGGAGGGCGCCCGCGCCCGCGCCGAGCGCGGCGAGCTGGCCTTTGGCACCGTGGACACCTGGCTCACCTGGCACCTGACCAGCGGCGCGCGCCACGTCACCGATGTGACCAACGCCAGCCGCACCCTGCTCTTTAACATTGTGGACGGCACGTGGGACGCGGAGCTGCTCCGGATCTTCCGCGTGCCGGAGAGCATGCTGCCGCAGGTGGCGTGGTCCAGCCAGAAGGTGGGCGAAGTGACCACCACCCTCGGCGGCCTGGGCGGCATTCCCATTGCCGGCATGGCCGGCGATCAGCAGGCAGCCTTGTTCGGCCAGCTCTGCTGGGAGCCGGGCGACGCTAAGAATACCTACGGCACCGGCTGCTTCCTGCTGCAGAACATCGGCACCAGCTTTGCCCGTTCACAGCACAAACTGATCACCACGCTGGCGGCCAGCGCCCAGCAGCGCCTGGAATATGCCTTTGAAGGATCGATCTTCATTGGCGGCGCAGTGGTGCAGTGGCTGCGCGACAATCTTAAAATTATCGCGGCTTCCTCCGAAGTTGAACCCCTTGCCGCCTCCGTGCCGGACACCAACGGGGTGGTCTTTGTGCCGGCCTTTGTAGGTCTGGGCGCGCCGCACTGGGACCCGCACGCCAGCGGCATGCTGATTGGCCTGGGCCGCGGCACCCAGCCGGGGCACATTGCGCGGGCCGCGCTGGAAGCCATCGCCTTCCAGGTGGCCGACGTGCTGGAAGCGGTCAAAAGCGAGACCGGAGCTTTCACGGCGCTCCGTGTAGACGGCGGCGCCAGCGTGAACAATCTGCTCTTGCAGTTCCAGGCCGATGTGCTGGGTGTGCCGGTGGTGCGGCCGCGGGTAACGGAGACCACCGCGCTGGGAGCGGCGTATCTTGCGGGTCTGGCCACAGGCTTCTGGCCCAACGCCGACGCCTTGCGCACCAGCCGCACCGACGATGTGCGTTTTGAGCCGAAGATGAGCGCCGAAGAGCGCGCTACGAGGCGCGCGCACTGGCACAAGGCGGTGGAACGCGTGCGCGGCTGGAACGCCTAACCACCTGCGGTGGGGCCATCGCCTTCGGCACCTCTGTGGTGAGGAGTACGGCGAGGCCTCAGGTCTAGGAGGGGCTCGGAATCTCCACCACTTCGAGTTGGCAGAATTCCTCGACCGCGAGAAAGATCCAGAGCAGGCCGAGGGGCAGGTTCATCAGGAACGAGAGCAGCGGCCACACGATGTGGCTGCGCAGGAGCGGTGCGTCTTCGAAGGCAAAGTTGATGCGCGGCGTCCAATCCGTAACGTAGGCCTGCAGCAGAATCAGCATCAGGGCAACGACGATGGCTGCGATCCAGCTCCACAGCTTTCTTTCTGGTGGAATAGGGTCGGCCCAACGGTCGGCGATCAGCTTGAGGCAGAAGGGCGTCAGTAGCCACGCAACGACAGTGGCGCAGACCATCGTCATGGCGTAGACAATGGTCAGGAAGGAGTAGTTGGCACGCAGAAAAGAAAACGCTCCTAGTCCTACGACAGCTGCGCTTAGGCTCATCGTCACCCCAAACAAAACCAGCAAGGCGATGGAGACCAGTACGACGCGTAGCAGCCGGGCACGCAAGGCAAGCAGCGCATTTTTCCAGTTGAGGCGTGGACGCTCATCGAGCTCGCGCACCAGCCGCGCCGTCAGCACAAACGCCGCCACGCTGACGCTGAAGATCAGCACCCGCATGGCCAGGCCAAAGGGCAACAGCAGCATCATGCCGCGGCGGACGTATTCGTGCGTGGGATCGGCCTCGGGAACGGAAAAGCCGAGGACCGAATGGCCGATCAGCCAGTGATGCAGGATGAAGTGCGTGGCGGATTTCAGAAACCACTCAAGGTAGAAGTTGATCCAGACGGAAATGGCCAGCGGCACCAGCAGCGCGGGGTGTTTTTTGACGAGATCGGCGGTCTTGCGCAGGGCCTCTTGCATGGTGGGGCCATTCTATCGAAAACAACAAAGGAGCTGGATCACTCCAGCTCCCTTGTCTGTGCAGCTTTGTGAACCGGGCTATGCCAGCTCCAACTCGATCTTCTTGGTGTCGGGATCGAGCTTGACGATCTTGAAGCTGCGCACTTGGCCAGCGGCCAGCGGAGCGGGCTTGGCGGCCGGAGCCGGAGAGTTGCCCTTCCAGCGGGCGCTGAGCAGTGAGGTGAGAGCGGACAAGTCCGCTGAAGCCGCTGCGGCCGGTGCTGCGGAAGCTTGCGCCGCGGGCGCGTCCGCCACCCGGCAAGTACCGATAATGCCATCACCGAGCTCTACCGTGGCCTGGTTGCCGTTGACGGCGATGACCCGGCCGGAGACCTTGTCGCCCACCTTGCTCTCGGCAATCACCTCATCCAGATCGGTGGGGATCAGCTGCTTGATGGAGAGCTTGAACTGGCGCTTTTCAGCGTCGATGGAGAGCACCAGAGCCTTGACCCGCTCGCCGGTGCGCAACACGTCGGAGGGGTGGTTCAGACGCCGGTCGTTCACGATCTCGCTGATGTGCACCAGGCCCTCAACGCCTTCGGCAATCTCAACGAATGCGCCAAAGTTGGCCAGGCGCGTGACCGTGCCTTCCACCTGCGAACCGGCCGGATAATTCTTCTGTGCTTCCAGCCAGGGATCGGCCAGGGTC
>Ga0371490_1000533_pt1 | contig 25072 bp, 25 predicted proteins | sample MB2SIPfraction_FD_207959 | JGI IMG/M metagenome (GOLD analysis project Ga0371490, IMG submission 207959) | Lab enriched peat soil microbial communities from McLean, Ithaca, NY, United States - MB28FN SIP fraction | ecosystem: Environmental > Terrestrial > Soil > Wetlands > Peat | place: USA... | reverse complement strand
TCGTGTTCCATTTTCCCTTTACCCTCCAGTATTCGAGAGAAGGGGTAGAACCCGAGCGGGCCAACAGCCCCTCATTCATACGAGTCAATTATATCATAACCGCAGTATGGGCACTGGCCTTCACCCTAGGGTTTGGCGTGGATGCCTTCCTGCTGGCATATCCTTCCCCGGCCCTTGCGTTCTGGGATAACCTGAAATGGGTATTCATGGTAATCGCGATCGTCTTTACCGTATGGTACCCGGCATATGTCCATAAGGAAAGGGCATTGCAGGCGCTGACACGGTATTATCCTGACATCCTGAAAAAAGTGTAATCGGCTCTCTTTACTCTTTTTTTGCGTGATGATCATCCTCCGGATCATGAATTTGTCCAGGAGAGGAGGCCTCATGTATCCGAGATGCGAAGTCCCTTTTGATTTTTTATGACCTGAAAATCCAACTTTACTGTCGTATCCCGCCCGGGCACATTGTTTCCCCCCCAAATTCGCGAATTCTTTTAAAGGAAGCCTTCCTCATTCTATATTACCGAAAAATTCCGGGAGCAGGGACTGCGAAAGCCACCCTTCTCCCGGCAGGTGAACACCATGAAGTTGATTAAGGCAATGATACGGCCCGAGAAGTTCGAGGACGTCAAGACGGCGCTGGATAACGCAGGATTTGGGGCGATGACAATTTTTGATGTTGAAGGCCGGGGCGTCCAGAAGGGGATCAAGCAGCAGTACCGGGGCGCCGAATACGTGGTTGACCTTATCCCCAAGCGAGAACTTGAGATCGTTATTGCCGACGATGCAGTGGAAAAGGTAATTGAGCTCATCCGGAAAGCGGCATACACCGGGAAGGTTGGAGACGGCCAGATCTTCGTGCTCCCGGTTGAGGACTCGATCCGTGTCAGGACCGGGGAACGGGGATCCAAAGGGATCTGAAAACCGGCCGATAGAAAGGGTACTATAGCCCTACCCCAATCCGGGCTCAATCCGGCCCCCGATTGTCGCACTTCTCACCCAAACGGAGCCCGTATCGGGCTTTTTTTAGAGATGTCTTCAAATTGGGCTTATTTTTGCAATCGGACAAATTAAAACGAACCTGTTAATGCGGTTTTTTTGGCAGATCACAGGCCGGATTGCCATTTGCATGATATGGATAAAAGAGGCCGCCAGAACGCGAATACGGGGCTGCAATGGGCATTATATGGGGCTCAAATTGGGCTTTGTTTTGCAATCGGGAGTGGTATACGGGTCATTTTTCAGGGAGATCAAAACAGACGGTTTTACGGGCGCTTTCCTGGTCCCAACCGGGACCGGATCACCGTAATGACACATGTAAGATCATGAGATAATTCGAGCGGGAAACCCGGTGAAGGATGAAATCCCCTTTCTGCTTTTAAGGTGATTACGGACAGGAGTTTTCAGGAATTCTTCCTGATCCGCACCAGAGGCGAGCACCGGGAGAAGAACCCGGCAATAAACGCTGCAAACTCTTCCTGCCAGCAGTCCGCACCCTCAAGCACGCACCAGTCGTGTCCAAGCGACGCCCGGACGTGCCGGCCGACACCCACGTTCAGGAGTGCCGGGGAGGAGAGGAGATCGGCAGCCCGGATAAATTCCCGGGGCACCTCCATTATATACCTCCCGTTCTCGATAAACGGCCCGGGCAGGGGAGCGTCACGGTACTTCTCCCGGAACTTTTCCGCATTGACCTGGTTCCAGACCGGCGGGCCTTCGTGGCGCCGGATGGGCGGGAGCTCATCGATAAGGAACTCGAAAAGAAGCATGCACCGCTCCGTTCCCATCCGGTAGTGGGCATGGTGCACCACAAACCCGCTCCGGGCGAGCAGATCGCAGATCGCACCTGTGCTCCGTTTCAGCTGGGGCACCACGATCTCCTCAATGAACGGCGGGGTCGCAAACGTCACCGCGTACAGCGAAGTGCCCCGAGATGCGAGCAGGGTCAAAAGATCTTCCTTACAGCAAGGTCGTTCTCTGGGCAGCACAAAGAACGCTTCCGACGGCGCCTCCTGGTAGCCCCGGGCGAGTTCGACAAACTCCGCCATCCGGTCGATGGAAACTGCCGCCGCCACATTGCGCCGCGGATCGACAGGATCGATCACCACGAGCGGCTCAGAAAATTCCTTTGCCGCATGCTGCCCGATATCGATCACAGCGGGCGGGCGCCATTCGGCAGCCGCCGCAAGGAGCGGGCCAAATCCACCGTAGTGGAGGATTAAAAGCTCGCAGAGATAGCCTGAGAACCCTTCGGTCATCTGGTCGGAGCCGTAGATCCCCCCGGCCTTTGCAAACTGCTTCAACAGGAGCACGTCATCGGTCAGGCCGTTGATCTTATCCGTGATGAACCGGGTATGGAAAGGAGTCCGGTCGACCGCACTCTGGATCTTTGCCGCGCTCGACACGTTGTAGCAGGGCACGAGATCCACATCGATGGAATCGATCGTTGCGTTGATGTACGGGTGCTCGGCGTACTTCTCACAGAAGCTCGTGGTAAATTTCCGCGCAATGCTCCGGGCGAGCGCAAGGCCCTCCACCTCGAGCGCCTCGCGGGGCATATCCGGGGGGAAGAGCAGAAAGACATCGAGGTCCCGGTCGCCTTTCACCCACGTGTTTCGGGCGATCGATCCGACCACCATCCCCTCCGCTTTCCCGCTTTTGGCAATCGCCACAAGCAGACGGCTTGCGACACCGGCAATATAATCCCGCTCCTCAGCGGACGGCCGGAGCTGCTCAGCGAGGATCTTCTCCTCAAGCGGGGGCCTTCCGGTTTCTTTGCCCGGCCCGCTCACCATGCCACCTCACAGAGATCCTCGTACACCGGTCCCCGGGATGTGAGTGTGCTCTTCTTGAGTTTCAGCCCGGTGATCGTGCAGCTGCCGCAGGGCACGTCTTTGAGCTCGTCAAGGCACCGGAAGAGCGAGGGGTCAGCTTCTTTCACCCGGGCAAGCGTTGCATGGGGGGTGAAGGGCCGGGTCTCGCGGGGAAACCCGAGAGGCATAAGCACCGTTTCCACTGCAGAAAAAACCTCCCGGCCCCTCCCGCCATCGTCAATGGCACACCAGACCGTGTGCGGGTTCCTGGGATTGTTGACCTCGATGCGGAGGCCGGTCACCGGGAACGGTGCCGCTTTCACGGTTTTGAGCGCACCGATCAGCTGCGGGATCTTCTTCTCGTCAACCTCGCCAAGGAATTTTACCGTGATATGGATAAGCGCAGGATCGACAAACGTGAGCCGGGCCATGCTTTTTTTCAGTACTGCCTGCGCCGCTCCCAGCTGCTGTCTCATTTCCGGCGACAGTTCGAATGCCGCAAATGCCCTGACCATCAGGGTACTCATTGTCCATACATCTACAAATGGTGATCGACCGGAAATGAGGGCAGGAGCGTCGTGCACAGGTACTAAACCACGAATTTTTATCCCAACACTGCATTATGCTAAATAGAGACAAAGGGTGCTTTTTATGCCGAACACCGAGCCGTTGATCGTCTATACCCTGGAAACCTGTCCGCACTGCGTCATGCTCAAGAACGCCCTGAAAAAAGGCGGGTATGCATTTTCCGAGCGCGACCTCTCAACTGCCGAGGCCCTCACCGAGCTCCGGGTGAACGGGGTCTTTGTGAACGAAGCCCCCGTCCTCCAGCAGGGCGATGATTTCTACACAACAGACGACCTTTTCCCGGGCGGGGAGCTGGATACAAAGAAACTCGGTGCGATACTCTCGGGTGCATGATGGCGAGACGGGAGACCCTGCAGCAGACCCTTGACGGCAGTTTTTCCCCGACCCTGCCTTTTGTCCGTACTACCGACGGCCACATCATCGAGTGGGACCGGAACCGGATTGCCGAGCAGATAAAAAAAGAGACGAAGTTAGTCGAGGCGTTCTACGGGTACGAGGGCGCTGATGATGAAACCGCGCAGGATATCGCACGGCAGGTTGAACAGCGCATCCTTTCCCTTGGCTTAAAGTCCCTCTCCGGCCCGCTCATCCGGGAGATCATGAACATCACCCTCCTTGAAAAAGGTATGATCCAGTACCGGAACGTCTGCACCCGCGTCGGGACGCCGGTCTACGATGCGCACCAGATCGATGTGGGCAAGGGCTTTGAATCCCACGAGAACGCAAACCTCCAGGAGAACGCCGAAACAAGCCACAAGAAAAAGGCGGACAAAATCTCAAAGGAGCAGTACCTCCTCCAGCTTCCCCCGGAGCTCGCCGATCACCACCTCTCAGGTGAAATGCACATCCACGATCTCGAATATTTCGGGACGCGCCCGTTCTGCCAGGACTGGGACCTGCGATACTTCTTCTACTACGGCCTCATGCCGGACGGCAACGGGACGAAGGCCTCGGTCGCCGGCCCTGCAAAACGGGCTGAGGTCGCGATCCTCCACGCGGTCAAGGCACTCGGCAGTGCACAGACAAACTTTGCCGGAGGGCAGGGGTATTACAACTTCCTCACTTTCCTTGCGCCGTTCATGGAAGGCATGAGATACGAGGAGATCCGGCAGAATATGCAGATGTTTGTCTACGAGATGACGCAGATGATGGTCGCACGCGGCGGCCAGCTCGTCTTCTCCTCGGTCCAGCTCTCGCCCGGTGTCCCGGTGCTCTGGCACGACAAGCCCTGTGTCTATAAAGGGAAGGTCTGGGACGGGAAGCAGGCACCGCGGCGCATCTACGGCGAGTTCGAGCGGGAGGTCCGGCTGCTTTTCAAGGCGCTCATGGAGGTGATGATCGAAGGTGACTACTGGGGCAAGCCGTTCAACTTCCCAAAACCCGAGATCAGCATCGAGCCGGACTTCATGAACGAACGCGAGGCGTTCAACAAGGCTCACCCGGATCTTCCCACATACCGGGACCTGTACCTCATGACCTTCGAGCTTGCATCCAAGTTCGGGACGCCGTACTACGACAACCAGCTCCCGGCCTACCGGGGTGCGGGAAAAGGCATCTCCTGCTACCAGTGCTGCGCCTACCAGTTCTCGGCAGTCGCCGACAAGGACTCGGAGTTTGACAAGAAACTCTTCTTCGAGGACGGCCGGCACTTCTCGATGGGCTCGTGGCAGGTGGTCTCGGTCAACTGCCCGCGTGCGGCCTACAAGGCGCAGGGGAGCGATGAGCGGCTCTTTGCCGAGCTCCGGTCGCTCATGGATGTGGCGGTCGAGCTCTTCAGGATCAAGCGCAGGTGGATGGACATCATCCGGGCAAACGGCCGTATGCCGTTTGCAATGCAGCGCCCCAAAGACCCCAACACCGGCGACTGCGGGGCCATCGCGGTTGACCTCGAAGGGCTCGTGTATACGATCGGCGTGGTGGGGGTAAACGAGATGGTCCAGCATCATACCGGTAAACAGACCCACGAGTCAAAGGCAGCGTTCAAGCTTGCCGTCCGGGCGATGACCGAGATGGAACTCTACGCCCGCACGCTCTCGGAAAAGAACCACATGACTCTCGCACTTGCGAGGACACCGGCAGAGACCACCGGCCAGCGCTTTGCGGTGGCGGATCTCATCGACAAGCGGTACCACGATTTTGCAGCGAAGGTGATCAAGGGCGACCTCGATTATGCACTCGAAAACCTCGGGAAGACCCGGGACCTCCCGATCTATTACACGAACGGGACACATGTCGCACCGGGCGCCGATGTCCCGCTCACGAAACGCATGGAGATCGAGAATGTCTTTTTCCCGATCGTGGACGGCGGGAACATCTTCCACATATGGCTTGGCGAGGCCCGGCCCGATCCCCGGGGCCTTATGGACATGGCGATGAATCTCTGCCGGAACACGCAGATCGGATACTTCGCATTCACCCGGGACCTGACTGTCTCGCTCCGACAGTTCCGCGAGTACCGGCCCGGCAGGAAACCGGTCAGCCCGTGGACACCTTCGGATGTTCCGGCAAAGGCGTAACATTTCTTTATTCGGTTTTCTTGCCCGAATACATCACTGTGTACACCGTGCGACAAAAATCCAGGAAAATGATTTAAACAGATCAAGTCAGCACGGGAATTATGAAAATCATTAATTGAAAATTTTCAAGAGGGCTCCCCGCCTCAGGGCCTCTCCGAGGCACGGCGGGGCAAGGAAGTTCTTTCTCCATTCTCGATTACTGATCCGCCGCGGGGGTGCCCCGTCGGGGGCGGCGGCGTTCATCGCAAATAATGGAGGAGATGAACAGTCCACTCCAAAAACGATTTATTTCAGAAACGCACGCGAAAAAAGAGGAAGATTACTGGTAGTCCGGGACCTTCCGGAGCGTGATGTCCATCACGCCGCGGTGAACCCGGTACGTGCTATGGATGATATCGATGGTCTTTTCAAGTTCGATGGTTGTAGAGTGGTCATCAACACAGATCCGGACTGAGTTTGTCTGGATATCCGCATAGGGGGCATGCTCAGCATCGGGCGGGATCGCAGCGGTGACAAAGATATGGGTATCTGACTCCTGCACCTCGTACGGGATGTCGTCGTCACCGCTGTTTACTCCGCCGGTGAAGATCCCGGGCTCGCCGGGGACATGCCGTGTCACGATGGTGTACCCGATGACGCGGGCGTGTTCGGCCTCGGGCATGTTTCGCACGATCTCTTCAACTATCTTCGAGAGGTTTCCGAACACTTCATCGTAGGGGTTATTGGGATTGGTCTGCATGGATTCCTCTGAGTGTAATCCGGTTCTTTGTTCTCGATACAATTCCCCTCTTTACAAACTCTGCAAGCACCGGTTCGAGTTCGTCTGGCGTGCACCCGGTAACCTCCCCGAGTTCATCGGGAGCCAGAGGTTCGTGGGAGAGGGCAACTGCTACAGATAGTTCTCGCTCGCTCCTGAATAAATCATTATGGTTGCGGGCAAGATCCGTCAGTTTCGTGTCAATGTCATGGTTGAGCTGTTCGAGGTGGGCTACCAGCTGGTCGTGGGCCTGCACCATCCTTGCGAGCATGACGACCGCCTGCCGGGTCCTTTCGTTCTCTGCGTTTTTTCCCATCATCTCTTCATGCCCGTTCATGGCGCTCTGCAAGCTGCGCAGGGTGACATCCACGAGTATGTCGTTTGCAAGGTAGTAGTACTTGCGCCGGCGGTCGTCCATCTGGCATGAGAGGATCTCTTCCCGCTCCATGAGCTGGAGGTGTTCGATGACTGCTTTGGGCGAGATCATCAGCGTCTCCGATATCTCGGTGACAAAGCAGGGCTTCTGCCGCAGGAGACCGATGATGCGCCGCCTGTTCCGGTTGCCGAGGATGTCGAGCAACCGGGCGAATTCTGCGAGATCCTCCATGTTTACTTAATGTTAGTGTTGCGAGAATATAAAGAACCCTTCAAGGGGTTCTGATGCGTTGTCGTGACTTCGTGGCTTCAGTACTTCTCTCAATTATCCCACCATTTATAGGATAAAAACGCCCTGCCCTCAGACATACGATCTCGCCTCTCAATCCGGGGCCGAAACGGGCTTATTTTCCCCTCAGGGTCCGGTGGTGAACACAAAAATGGGATCATTTTGTCCACCACGGAAATTATCCCCGCGATTTATGGCGGAAATCCAAAACCGGTCAAATTGCGGGGCGTTATATTTTCCCTTTAGCGGTGTTCTGTAAGGGGTGTTTTTTTGGTAGAACTTTGTATTGTCTGGTACCCGATCGGGTCCCCGGAGGCCATTATGGGCCAGAATCCGGATTGGGGGTGTGCAGGAAAATTTGGGAGGTTATTGATCCATTCTGAAATGAGTGAAGTACTGGGCTTAAATCGTGGCATGGTGCATCGTGCTACTTTTACAAGGGTAAATGAACTTCATATCATTCCTTAAAATTCAATTCCCGAAAACTACAACTGTTCAAAAAAGAGAATAAAATTATATGGTGGGGACTGAAGAGACACAATTTTTAACAGAAATATTCAGTAAACCTACTCTCTTTGTAAAACTTAAAAAAACTCTCAGGCGACTGTTTACGAGCAAATCCGGGATTACCAATATGCGCAACCGGTTAATCACGGAATATAAGCAACCGTTCGCGGACCGCATAAGAATAGATTCTCTGGATTTTGAGGATGCCTGGTCGAAACAGATGAAAATCGATCATTTCGGGGAGAGGGTCAAAACATTGCCTGATGAGATCATACTGGATCTTTACGGGGATTATGTAAAATCAAGAACTATGAAAACCGAACAGGGAAGAGAGGCAGTGAACAATTACATCTTACATTTTCTCGAACTAAGTTATGACATCGATGATTGGTTTGATAAAGATAAAATGGGGGCAATGAGCAGGAAAAAGAAATTCTGAATTTGATATATTGTATTCGCCCGGGAAAAAAATTGAGATTCTGCCCGGCCACCCTCTCAGCTCGCATTGAAGAGCAACGCCGCTAACGGCCCGGAACGACATGGTACTCCCAGTTGAGCGGGACGCCGAGCGCCGCTGTGTCACTGGCGGAACTCTGATACGGATGAACTCTTCACCGCATCCCATTTTTCTTGTTTTATAAAAACCATTAACCGTCGCGGGCACTCATATAATAATGGTGATACGTTTGGAAAGACAGCCCGTTAAGTCCTGTATTCTCCGCTCCGTTGGATATGATGATGCTATGAAAAACATGGAGATAGAATTTCACTCAGGACTTGTTTATCAATATTCGGGCGTCCCTTCAAAAGTCTACGCGGATCTCATGAGTTCGAGCGCGGTCGGAAAATACTTCTCCGAAAAGGTCCGGAACCGGTTCCGGGCGAAACAGATGATCGTATAGATCACATTTCAAAAACCCATCCCCACCACTTTTCTTCTTTTTAGAATTTTTTGTACCCGGCACCTGTGGCGGAGTAAAAGAGTGAATATAAAGGGCTTGTTATTTTTTCAGGTGCGTGATGAACTGCTTATTCACCGCGTCCCAGTTCACAAGGTTCCAGAATGCCTCGATATACTTCGCCCGGTCGTTCTTGTAGTCCAGGTAGTAGGCGTGTTCCCAGACATCGAGCACGAAAAGGATACGGAATCCCGGGTAGACATTCACGTTGTGCTTCTCGATCTGGTTGATCAGGAGCCGGGGCGTAGTCGTGCTTGCCGTAAGGACCGCCCAGCCGGAGCCCTCCACGCTGGACGCCGCAGTGGTAAACTCCTTTTTGAACCGCTCAAACGACCCGAACTCCGCATCTATCGCCTTTGCAAGCTCTCCCTTCGGCAGTCCGCCGCCGCCCTTGCCGGCCGGGGCCAGGTTCTCCCAGAAGGTGTTGTGGAGCCGGTAGCCCCCGATATGGAACGAGAGATCCTTTAACGTCGCCTTGAGATCGAGGTCCACCTTCTCTTTCCTTGCTTTATCCTGTTTCTCGAAGATCGCGTTTGCACCGGTCACATACGCCTGGTGGTGTTTCGTGTGGTGCAGGGTGAGCTGTTCCTTCGAGATGTAGGGTTCAAGCGCCGCGTAATCGTACGGCAGCCTGGGAAGCGTGTAAAGTTTCTCGTTTGCCATGTCTTCATCTCCTGTTTGGGGATAATCGGTACTATCCCTGCCGTTCTATTTGATGTACTGGATAGCGGCAGGAAACGAATAAAAAAAGATTATTCGAAGAGCCGGTAGTTCGGCGCTTCATCCGTGATCAGGATGTTGTGCGGGTGGCTCTCGGTCATGCCGGCATTTGTAATCCGGACAAACCGGGCCTTTGTGTGCATCTCGGCGATCGTGGAAGCGCCCGAGTAACCCATCGCGGATTTTAATCCGCCCACCATCTGGTAGATCACCTCGCCCACATGCCCGACGTACGGGGTGACACCCTCCACACCCTCGGGCACGAACTTCGTGCTCCCGATCCCCTTCTTCTGGAAGTACCGGTCGCTGGACTGGCCCGAGCTCATGACACCTAGCGACCCCATGCCCCGGTACTGCTTGTAGCGCCGGCCCTTGATCGTGATCACCTTGCCCGGCGCCTCATCGGTACCGGCAAACATGCTCCCCATCATCACGGTATCTGCCCCGGCGGCGATCGCTTTTGCCACGTCGCCCGAGTACCGCACGCCGCCATCAGCGATGACCGGGACGCCGGCGGGAGACGCGCATTCGGCAACCTGCGCGATCGCAGTGATCTGCGGGACTCCTGTACCCGCGACAATCCGGGTCGTGCAGATCGATCCCGGGCCTATGCCCACCTTAATGCCATCGACTCCGGCATCCAGGAGCGCCTCAGCCGCGGCAGTTGTGGCAATATTTCCCGCGATCACGTCCGCATTGACGCTGCCCTTGATGTTTTTGACGGCATCAACCACCTTCATGTTGTGGCCATGGGCGCAGTCAACCACAAGTGCATCCACATCGTGGGCGTCGAGCAGGGTCGCCCGGGTGAAATCAAAGGGCCCGACCGCGGCAGCGACCTGCAGGTTGCCCTTCTTGTCCCGGGTCGCCCGGGGGTACTGCCTTTTTTCGAGAATATCCTGCATCGTGATGATCCCGATCAGACGACCCTTGTTATCCGCGACCGGCAGCCTCTCGACCTTGTTGGTGTACATCACTTCGAGCGCTTTTTCAGGAGTGATGTCCTCGCCGGCCGTGATCGGCTTTTTGGTCATGATCGTCCTGATGCTCTCCTCGCCGCGCCGGGAGACGATCGCCCGCACGTCCCGGCGGGAGACAATCCCGATGATCTTTCCTTTCCCGACAACCGGGACTCCGCCGATGCTGTACTGGTTCATCAGTTTCTCGGCATCGGAGACCGTGGCCGTGTCCTCCACAAACAGCACGTCACGCTCGATGAGCTCCTCGGCCTGCTTGACGATATTGACCTGCTGGAGCTCGTGTTCGGCGGTCATGTTCCGGTGGATCACGCCGATCCCACCCTCGCGGGCAAGGGCGATCGCCATCGTCGCCTCGGTCACCGTGTCCATCGCGGATGAGACAAGGGGAATATTGAGCCCGATGTTTTTGGAGAACCGGGTCCGGGTATCTGTCTCGGCCGGTTCGATCCAGGATTCGAGCGGTTCCAGCAGCACGTCATCAAACGTGAGGGAAAGGGGAACATCCAGTTTGTTGAGGTACATAACACACCTGATTTTTATGAGCGTATCCTCGCCAGTGCAGTCTTCACGAGATCCTCTCGGATGGTCGCATTCCGGTCGCCGCCGCAGACCATCCCCCGGACCCCGATAATCTCCGGGTTGATTCGCTTTAAGGCATCGATATCGGCGAACATAAGCGAACCGGCAAGGGCCGTGCCCAGGCCCAGCGTCCGGTTGCCCTCAGTGAACCGGGCGAGCGTCGCCTCGTCCATGAAGGAGAACGTACTTCGCCCGTCCTTGATTCCCGTGTCCACCATCGCGTAGTCAGCCCCGCACGCGGCAGCAAGAGGAGCGATCTCGAAGGGGGAGATCGAACCCATCCGCTCGTAATCGGAATAGCCGGCAATGACAACGAATTTCTCGGGGAACTCGTCCTTGACGGCTTTGGTGACCGCCGCGATCACATCGCGGGCCTGGTCTTTACCGGCAAAGGCAAGCCCGATCTTGACATAGTCAGCCCCGGCACAGGCAGCCCCATAAGCGGCAAGGGCGGCGCCGCCCGGCTTGTACGGGAAGTCCCCGATCGCTGCACTAACAGGTTTTTTCGCAAACGACTTGATCTCCCGTATTACCCAGGGAAAATTGGCGCCAAGCGAGCCCTCGGACGGCTTTTTGACATCGATGATATCGGCAGCGACGGAGGAGTGAGCCTCGGAAATAGAGCTGGGGCTGACCAATAATTGCATAAACTTTAATGATCTTTTATCCTAATAGTGGTTTTGGGTAGACGATGGAACTGGTGCTCGCGCTGGATTTACAGCACAATATGGTCGTACACGGAAAATCCGGGCAGCGTGCGACCTACAAATCGCTTGACTGGGGGCTTTCCCCGACGGCAGAACCGATCGGTTTTGTCCGCGCAGTGGCACCAAAATTCCTCTATATCGCCGATCTCGACCGGATCGAAGGGACAGGAAACCACGATGCCCTGGTCCGGGAATGTGCCGGCATGGTCGAACGCTGTTATGTGGATCGCGGTGTGCGATCGCCGTCAGATCTGCTGACCGGGCCCCGCATCAAAAATATTGTTGGCACGGAGACAAGCCTCGCCGACCTTTCGCGGTACCATGGCGGGTACCTGAGTGTGGACGTGATGAACGGGAAGGTGATCCCAACCGGCGAGTCTCCGGAAAATGTGCTCCGGTCCGCCCGCAGCTGGGACTTTGAGGGCTGCATCGTCCTCAACCTCGGATTTGTGGGAACCGAAAACGGGATTGGCACCGGGACCGGGCCGCTTGCCGCATGGCGGGCCGCGTACCCGGGTCGGCTCCTGTACGGAGGAGGCGTTGCCTCTCCTGCCGATCTCGACACGATAAAATCTGCCGGCTTTGACGGTGCCATCATTGCAACGGCCCTTCATAAGGGTGCCATCCCGGCCGATGCGATCCGGAGGGGAAGCTGGTGCTAGTCACGCTCGAAGGGATCGACGGCACCGGCAAGAGCACGCTGCTCGCGGCCCTCAGGGAAAAACTCGCTGACCTCGACCCGGTCTTCACCCGGGAACCGGGCGCGACATGGGTGGGCGATGCAGTACGCCGGGCGGTGGCCGAGCAGATCGATCCCGTGACCGAGGCCACGCTCTTTGTTGCCGATCACGCCGCCCATCTCGCAACCGTGGTGCGCCCGGCGCTCGCTAACAAAAAACTGGTGATCTCCGACCGGTACTCGGACAGCCGGTTTGCCTACCAGTCCGTGACTCTCGAAGGCATCATCCCCGACCCGGAGAGATGGCTGCGGGCGATGCACAACGGATGGTCGATTGTACCGGACAAGACGTTCCTCCTTGCAATCCCGATAGACGACGCGCTTGCACGCCTCGAAGGAAAGACCGGCAGGGAGCATTTTGAGCGGCGCGAGATCCTCGAAAAGGTCCAGGACCGGTACTTAGCGTTTGCCCGGGCTGAGCCGGGCCGGTTCGTGGTTGTTGACGCACTGCTGGAAAAAGAGGAGATCGCCGGCTTTGTCGCCGATGCGATCCGGCAGATGGTGGCACACGGGCGGAAACAGAAAAGGAAATAACCGGGATCTAGGTTTTGCTATCGATTAACGAGGGTGCCCACCCCCCTTCGGAGGTCGCTCGGGAGCCTCGCCGGGCAAGGGACTGAATAATTCTTTGACGATGCACTTTTTGCCCGTGGTTAGTCCTGACATTTTATCGCCGGGAAAAGATCATTTGTAATTATCGGATAAACTAAGCCGGGTTGAAACGAGCAAAATCCGCGTACCGGTAATCTGCCCCGCCGTGCCCCGTGAGGGGCCCTGAGGCGGGGAGCCATCGCTACGGTAGAGTACAACAGCACCACTTGTAACTAAAAAACTAGGAAAAAAAGAGGTTTTACTCACTGTGCAATCGTCACGATCACGTCGCCGACCGTGATCACATCAACCTGTGCACCCTCTTCCATGTAGGAATATTTCGGTACAAACGCATTTTCGGGGATTGCGAGATCCACGCCATTCACTTTTATCGTCTTTGGCGGGTGCGCAAGCTCTTCGGGCGAGAGTGCTTTCACCGCTTCCATGAACGCTCCCGCGTCCTTCCGGAAGGTCGGACCGACTACGGCGCGGTTGAAGTCGATGCCGGCGATCACCCGGTCGAGGTGGGCCTTGTCGGTCCTCCAGTGGACGTCCGCGTTTAAGGTGCGGGCCGTGTCTCCTTCGTCACCCGCGGTGTGCGTGGCGTACACGGTGACCTTGCCCAGCGGTGCATTGAGGGCGCGGCCGGTGTCGTGCTTGTACTTGCGCACCCCGGCGACCACGTTCACGAGCAGGTCGCCTTCAGCCCGGGCTGCAGGATCGTCAAAGGTGAACGCAACCCACGACTGCTTGTGCACGCTCCCCTTGTTGAGGTAGGAGTAGCACTCCTCAGCAAAGTACGGGACAAACGGCGCAAGCATCCGGCAGAGAGAGTCATATGCCGCATACAGGACGCGGCAGGCGCTCTTCCTTGACGCACCTCCGGCATAGAGCCGGCCTTTTGCGAGCTCGATGTAGTTGTCGGCGAGCACGTCCCATGCAAATTCCCGGATACTTTTGAGAGCCTCGTCGAACTCATAGTTCTCCATCGAGGCGCTGACCGATGCCACCGTGTCGGAGAGCCGGGCGAGCAGCCACCGGTCGGCAAGCGCGGTGACTTGGGCGTCCTCATCGATCCCCTCCTTTTCGAACTGGATCAGTGCAAATCGTGCGATATTCCACATCTTGGTCTGGAACCGGGATGCAGCGATCACGTCGTTCCACGAGAACATGATATCAGAGCCCATCGCAGCGCCGGTAGCCGCCCACTGCCGGAGGGCGTCCGCGCCGTACCGTCCCACAAGTTCCTCGGGAACGATAACATTACCCCGGCTCTTGCTCATCTTGAAGCCGTCCTCGCCCAGCACCATGCCGTTGACGAGGATCTGGTCCCATGGCTTGCTGCCCGTCAGCGCAACCGAGCGGAGGATCGAATAGAACGCCCAGGTCCGGATGATATCGTGGCCCTGCGGCCGGATCTGCGCCGGGAAGATCTTCGGCTTGCCGGAACCGTCCCACCCGGTAACATTGAGGACAGAGATGGACGAGTCCATCCATGTATCGAGCACGTCCTCCTCGCCCAAAAATTCGTTCCCACCGCACTTCGGGCAGGAATGCTTTGGCTGGGTGAGCGTCGGATCACAGGGGAGGTCTTTCTCGTCCGGCATCACCATCTCGCCGCATTTTTTGCAGAACCAGACCGGGATTGGGGTCGCGAAGATCCGCTGCCGGGAGATGCACCAGTCCCACTCCATCTGGTCAATCCAGTTTTCCATCCTGAGCAGCATGTGCTCCGGGTACCATGTGATCTGGTGGGCGGCATCCCGGATCTCCTTTTGTTTGATCCGGATGAACCACTGCCGGTTTGAGAGGATCTCGATCGGCGTCTTGCAGCGCCAGCAGGTGCCCACGCGCTGCGACAGGCTTTCCTGTTTTCTGAGAATCCCGGCCGATTTCATATCGGCAAGGATCGCCTTCCTGCACTCGGACGTGGAAATGCCGGTGTACTTCCCGCAGATCTCCGTCATCTTCCCCGTGCGGTCGATGGCTTTTCTGAGCGGGAGGTTGTGCTGCTTCCACCAGTGGACATCCTGCTTGTCCCCGAATGTACAGATCATCACCGCGCCAGACCCGAACGCCGGGTCGACCACCTCATCCTGAACAACCGGGACCGCATGGCCAAAGAGCGGCACGGTGAGGGATTTTCCCTTCAGTTTGTGGTACCGGTCATCGGCAGGGTGGACTGCGACCGCAACGCAGGCTGCGAGGAGCTCAGGCCTTGTGGTCGCAATCTCCACGCCATCGAAATCAAAGAAGTTGAGCTGCGTCTCGCGGTCTTCGTAAGTAACCTCGGCAAACGCGATCGCCGTCTCGCACCGGGTGCAGTAGTTGACCGGGTGCTCGTCCTGGTAGATGTAGCCGGATTTGAGCATTCTCAAAAACGAGAGCTGGGTCTTTGAGTAATACTTCGGCGTCATCGTGATATACTCGTTAGACCAGTCCGTGGAGAATGCCATACGCCGGAGCGTGAGCCGCATCTGCCCGATGTTCTTCTCCGTGAGCTCGCGGCACATCCGGCGGAACTCCTCACGCGAGACATCGTTTTTGGTGATATGATTGAGTTCCTCCACTTTTACCTCGGTGGGAAGACCGTGGCAGTCCCAGCCCTGCGGGAACATCACGTTATAGCCTTTCATCCGCTTGTACCGGGCAAAAAAGTCGATATAACACCAGTTCAGCGCATTGCCGATATGGAAATTGCCCGTGGGATAGGGCGGGGGCGTATCGATCACAAACTGCGGCTTTGTTGAGTTTCGATCAAAATAGTGGTCCTCGTCGCACCAGCTTGTCCGCCAGCGCTCCTCCACCACGGCAAAATCATAGTTTTTTGGAAGCTCGTCAGAGGAAACCATTCCGTACCGGATAGGTCGTTTTATAAAATATAGTGATCGTCCCGCTTGCCTGCCCGCACAGGGACGTCCGTGGACGGACGATAAAAACGATAAGACTCTTCTCATCTGAAAACAAATATCTCCACAATGGCCAAGCAGCGGGGACTGGGATACGCAGCAGCGCTCGCCGGATGTGCCATCCTGGCCGGCCCGTACGTGCAGCCGCCGTGGCTGATGGCCCTTCTCATCATCCTTTTCTCCCTTATCCTCTGGCGTTTCTTTGGTACGAAATACCTCACGTATGTCTTCTGCATCCTGTCCGGACTCTACGCGGTCAACCTCCTCCCGTTCATTGTCCTTGCCACGACCCTTGCCATGATCGCGCTCGGAGAACTCGTCTTCCAGTCCGGGGCTGAGGACCTCAACACCTACTTTTACTACATCATCTCCACGGCATGGGCGGGAATGCTCGTTATGGTCTACCTCCATGAGAATGCGTTTCTCATGGTCATATTCGGGATCATTGCCGCGGTTCTCCTGAAAGTGATCCTGCTGCGCTTCGAGGACTCGCTTGTCCTTGAAGGGATCGGGATCGCGATGACGATGTACCTGATCGAGGAACTCAACTACACGGCTAATATCGAGATCGTGATCATCGCGGTCTTCATCGCCTTTGTTTTCGGGTACTTCGCGTTCCGGTTCAAAACTGCCGACCTCTCGGGACTCTTCTCCACGGCGCTTGTCGGGATCATCCTGCTGGTCTTTGCCGAGCCCACCTGGTTCATGGTCATGCTCACCTTCTTCACCCTCGGGTCGGTCTGCACCCGGTACAAGTTTGAGTACAAGAAACGGATCGGCGTCGAGCAGGGCAAGAGCGGGGCCCGGGGGTACCGGAACGTCTTTGCAAACGGGATCGTGGCGTGTGCGGCAGCCGTGCTGTATGGCGTCTTTGTCCAGCCGGTCTTTATCGTGATGTACGTGGGGAGCGTGGCAACCGCGGCGGCAGACACGATGGCAAGCGAGATCGGGGTGACGGGAGGGATCCCCTACATGATAACAACGCTGCGCAGGGTGCCGATCGGGACAAACGGTGGCGTCTCGCTGACCGGAGAACTGGTCGCGCTCGGCGGGAGTTTTGTTATCTCTCTCGTCGCACTGGGGCTCAATATCATTACGCCCTGGATGATGATCATCTGTACGATCACAGGCTTTGTCGGCACCAACCTCGACAGCCTCGTGGGAGCGCTCCTGGAGAACAAGGGATTCCTGGGCAATGCAGGAACGAACTTCCTTGCAACGCTTGGCGGCGGCCTCTTTGCGGTCGCACTCTACTGGATCTTTGTAACGCACGGCATTGTGTGGTAGGGATCGAGCCATCCGGTAGGCTCCCACTGGATTATACTCTTCTCCCACGCAATGACAAAAAAGTGACGAATAAAAGACTAGTATTTGTACCAGCGGCCCTTGCTATCGAACTCACCGGTCATCTGCTGGATGGATGCTGCCGGATTCCCAATGAGGGCCCGGTAGAAACAGGCCTTGTAGGCCAGAAGGAGCGGCACAATGAAGAGGACAGCAATGAAGATGACCGCCGCGGTGACCCACATCCCGTCCGGGCCGATCATGGTGATCAGCTGCTGCGGGGTGATGGCGGCAAACTGGGTCTCGTTGTACTGCGCGAGGGGTGCGAGATTCTCGAAGAGCAGACCTTCCCAGATAATAGCGAATACGAAAAAGTCGACGAACGCAAGCACGCAGCAGACAATAAAAAAGCCCAGCACTGCTCCCGCGTGACTGGAGACCACGCCGATGCTGCGGCGCAGCGAGGTAAAGACCTTGAGATCCTCAAAGACGGCGGCCGTATCACAGAAGGAGGTTAAAAAGAGCGTCGGGATCATGACGATCACCGCAAGCATGCCCATGACCTCGTAATCCGCAGAACCGTTCCCGGTAAGGATGGTTACGATGGTGATCACTACAAAGACAAGCATGAGCATGCAGGAGATCACGATCCACGGGAGCAGCACCCGGAAATAGTACTGCACTCCCTCACGCACCATCTCTCCGGTCCCGGACCCGTTCTTTTTTATCTGGCCAAACGTGCCGGCCACAAAGAGGACCATCACGAGAGCGGCGATGATGATGAGCCGGCTGGTAAAGAAGGTACCGGAGATGTTGTACAGGATCCACAGGATTGCACCAAGCAGCCCCGCGACAACACCGGGTATCCACAGGACCGGTGCCTGCCCGACTGCACGGACCGCTTCCTGCAACTCCTTGAAGACCATGGGTCACCGGACCCGGGGCATGGCCACGATTTCCCGCACCTGGAGATCGAAGAAGCTTGCCGTATAGGCCGGGCGGATCACGCAGACCGTATCCGCACCACTCCCGGTCCCGCCGACTGCCACGACTTCGCTCTCGATCCCGACCGATCCCTGGTCAGCGGCGATCAACACGCACTCGACCGCGACCTTGAGACCGACCGCGACGATGCGGCGCAGCGCCTCAGCGATCGCTTCAGTCCGGGACGCGCCGCCGACCTTCGGTGACCGGGAGAGCGCCCGTTCGAGGCCGGAGAGGGCGTGGGTGCCGGTCACGATCTTCACACCCTGTTTCCGGAGATCCTGTGCAATCGTTTCGGAGAACTCCCACTCGCCGGGCTTTGAAAAGCCCATTACGTGGGTGACAACCACAAGAGAGAGGCCGGTGCCCTTCATCGCGTCAAAGAAGACCTGCGCGGTCTTCCCGGTGCTGCTCGCGACAACGATTGTCGCAAGGCCGAGTTCCTTTGCCCGTTCGACAGCAAAGCGCGCTGCATCCGCAGTGTTTGCCGGGCCCGGTTTCTCAAAATAATAACTGGTTTTTGCAGTAAACGCCATAAGTACCTTTTAATAAGCAGCCATGAAAAACTTTGTCAGATTCTAAACGGATATTATCAGAGTTTTCCCGCGGAGCAGGCACCGCCGTCCGCCGGAGCCAGATATCCTGACCTTTGAGGAGATACGATGATCACCCTCGCGCTTGCAGGCAAACCAAACTGCGGAAAGTCGACCTTTTTCAAGGCGGCCACCATGGCGAACGCTGAGATCGCCAACTACCCATTTACGACCATCAACCCCAACTTCGGCGTTGCATACGTGCGCACCACCTGTCCCTGCCGGAGCCTTGACCATCCTTGCGGCCATTGCGTGGACGGTGTCCGGTTTGTCGCCGTCAACCTCATCGATGTCGCCGGGCTTGTTCCCGATGCGCACAAGGGCAAGGGCCTGGGGAACCAGTTCCTTGACAACCTCCGGCAGGCCGACGCGATCCTCCATATTATCGATGCAAGCGGCGGGACCGACAGCGAAGGAAACCCGGTGGGCGCGGGAAACCACGATCCGGCAGAGGACGTGAAGTTTCTCGAGTTCGAGATGACAATGTGGGTGTACGGGATCCTCGAGAAGCACTGGGCCCGGCTCTCACGCCAGGCCTCGGTCAAGACGTTTTCCATCCACCAGGGCATCGCCGAGGTCTTTACCGGTCTTGGGATAACTCCCGAGGAAGTGCGCGATGCGGAGCTCCTGCTTAAGCTCGACCTTGTCCATGCACAGATGGAAGACCTCGTGCCGTTCTGCGCCGAGATGGTGCGAACCTCAAAGCCGATGCTTGTCGTCGGGAACAAGATCGATGAGACTCCCGAGGCCCTGCAGCAGAAACTCGCCGCACAGAAGGTCTCGTTTGTCAGCGCTGCATCAGAACTTGCCCTGCGCAATGCCGCGACGGCTAAGGTGATCAAATACCTGCCGGGCGACAAGGAGTTTCAGGTTGCAGAAGGCGTCACGCTCTCTGCCCCGCAGAAGGCGGGCCTGGCAAAGATCGCCGAGGTCATGAAGAAGAACAACGGGACCGGCGTGCAGGACACGATCAACCGGGCAGTTTTTGAACTCCTCGACCGGATTGTCATATACCCGGTGGAAGACGAACACAAGTTCTGCAACAAGCAGGGCGACGTATTGCCGGATGCGTTCCTGATGAAGAAGGGCTCTACTCCACACGACCTCGCGTTCCAGGTCCATACAGATATCGGGAAGGGATTCCTGTATGCGATCGATGCCCGGTCCAAGATGCGGATCAAGGAGAACCATCTCCTCAAAGATGGGGATATTATCAAGATTGTAAGTGCCGCGAAGTGAGCGCCGGGGGGCGACAGGGTGTGACAGGTGTCATGCTGCTGTCAGACAACTGCGCCGCTCCTGCGCAAAATTTGCCCTTTTTTTCGTGATTTTGGCCCGATTTGGCCCCCTTTTACCACAAACCTTATACCATGACGCTGTGTATAGGGGAATTACCTGAATAAGGAACAGGAGGTGAATCCATGGGAGGAGAAATCTACCAGGCACAGGTGATCCGGAACTTCTTTGACACCATCACCGGCACGGACAGGAACCTGACACGCATCTACATGTGTGTCATGAGCCTTGCAAAGCTCCGCATGGAGCCCCCGGAAAAGATGGCGTCCCTGCTCGACCAGCTCAAGAAGAGCAAGATCAAAAAGGAGCTCTCGATCGATATCCTCGATTATGTCTGCGATGCAGCAAACGATCTCGAACTCGCGAGCGTCCAGACAGCATTCGGTGTCAAGGACATCAAGGATGTAGCGCAGGACTTCAACGCGGTCAGCCTTGACAGCCTGTAATAATTTTCTTTTTTGTTTTTTAGGAAAACATTCAGCGCCGGTGCCGGGTTTTTTGATTCATTCGTTCCTCCGTTTGGCTGACCCGCATTACACTTACCGGGCCCGGATTGTGTGGGCTCAGTACTTCCCTCATTTCAGATTTGATCAATAACCCCCAATTTTCCTGCACACTCCCAATCCGGATTCGGGCTCATAATGGCCGCCGGGAGCCCGATCGGGTACCAGACGATACAAAGTCCGGCCAAAAAAACACCTCCTAAAGAACACCGCTAAAAGGGAATTATCTCTCTTTTTAAAACGACCGGATTCAGAATCCGGGAGATATGCCTCGTAATTTATCCCGCGGTGGACAGGAACGCCCGAAAAGAGTGTCCACCGAAGAAAAGGGAGAGTAATCCGGGCCAAAATTGAGCCCGGACTGCCGGGCCGGGGGCATCCCTCTCAGGACAGGCCCAGCGCCCGCTTGTACGTATCGAGCATTTTCACAACGTACTTCCGGTGCTCCTCAAGCGCCTGTTCGTCGTCGGGGGAACTGATCACAGCCACCGCGTAGAGGAGCATAAGGGCGTTGTCGAGATCGAGCGTGAGCGGATCTTCATTTGCCTCGGATGCAAGGTTGACGGCAAGGTACGGCCGGTCGGACTCGTCAAACGCGGGCACGGTCTCGGGCCGGACCTGCGCATTCTCATACGTGATCGCGTACGTGTTCACAATAGAAAGTGCCTTTTTCAGCGTCGCGCTGCCGTTGCCCCCGGTCACCAGCGGGAGGGCAGTCGCGCATTCCCGGAGGGTCTTTGGGTACAGCTCGAACTTGAACGAGAAGAATGCCGAGGCGATCACGTGCCCGGTCTCTTCCGGAATCCGTCCAAAGGCGGGGCGCACCCGTTCAATGTAATCCTTGAGGAATTTCTCCATAGTATCACTTTCGTGTCAGGTATGCGCGAAAAAAGCGCACGATCGTATCCAGTCTGCTGTATAGTACATGTGCGGAAACCAGACATAACCATTCCTTTATGATCGCAAATTCATTGACAGAACCCGGAGCATCACGGGTTTATATGAGGTTAAACGATCAATATCCCTCCACTGATCTATGGGCACGGTTGTCTTTTCTGATGTGCATGCCGATGCGGACGCCCTCGGCATTGTTGCAGCCTATCTCCAGGACCCGGCATTTTCCCTGCGTTTTGGCCCGGTCGATACCCTGGTCAACCTCGGGGATCTCCTGCACCGGGGCAACTGCCCGCAGGCAGCGCTCGAGCTCATCCGGGATCTCTCAAAAGAATACCGGCTCATCTCTGTTGTCGGCAACCATGACCACGCGTACCTCAACGGCGTCCCGGTCTCGGGAAGCGACGAGATCAGCACCTTCCGGCACGAGCAGCTGCGCGGATCGCCTCTCCTGGAGATGTTTGCCGGCATGCCCATGGAATGGGTGGACCGCGGGATGCTCTTTGTCCATGGCGGGCCGCTCGATCTCGGCACCCAGACACTCAGGCTCAAGTGTTGGCAGCGGCTCTCCCATACTGCCGGAGACTCCTTCACCGGCTACCATTACACAGCACTGATGGCCTTTGACGCGCTCGAGCGGCGCGGTCTCTCGTTTCTGGTCTGCGGCCACCAGCACACCCATGTCTGCTGCCGCAAGACCACAAACGGGATCAGCGAACACCGGATCCGGTATGTCCCGGAAGAAGAGCCCGCGGTTGCCGGCCGCAGGATCGAAGTGGCACGTATCCTTTTAGACATGCCGACACTCTTCCGGATAGGAGGTTGCCACGGGGACCAGCCGGAATTTGCCTACCTTGACAACACCTCCTTTTCCTACATCCGGCTCTCCTGCCCGAGCCGGTGCGGCGCCCCGTTTGCATAAACCCGGCAAAAATTCCCGCACGGGGCCGTACCGGGCAGGCAGGGCAGATACCAAAATGCCCTGTTTTCCGAAATTTTTGGGGCTGGTTAAAAATCCGGTCACGATTTTTGGGATATATTTATATATAGTTACCACAGAGTGGTAATTATGCCTCGTGCAGGCGAGGGACGATCGATCCGGATTGATCCCGAGGTGTATGAGGCTTTGCTTGCGCTCAAGCGTGGCAACATGACCTTCAGCGATGTGATTGCGCAGATGCTCCATGAATGCTACGGCTGGTCGGATGCCTTCCCGGCCGGCCAAAGCGAACTGGAGGATTTTGCCGGAACTGAGGCCCACAAGTGAGAGAGACAGGCGGAAACTCCCCCACCAAACGGGCAATTCTGGACCGGCACATGCAGGGCGCAGGCATAACGGGCTGGAGTATCACAAGCGACATTACCCAGGACAGCCTTGACGTGATCTTCGAAGATGCAGAAGACTTGTTCACATAAAAAAGGAAAACCCTCACCGTTGCAGACGACTACGCCGGTGCCCTACCCTCGCACCGGTTCGTCTGCCTGAAGTTGCACCGTCTCCCCCCTCATCTCTTCCAATTTTTTTGAAAGTTCTTCACGAAGTCGGGGAATTGCATCTTCAAGTTCTTTTCGTGCGAGGAGCAGATCGCGGTGCTCCTGCTCTTCACGGGCACGCATATTTTCGAGCTGCTCTTTCTCGCGTTCGAGCGACCGCAGCCGGGCCGGGATCGGGTGAGAGTGGAGACTCTCCTCTTCCTTCCTGCAACACTCTGCAACCCCGCAGTACTTCGTGCACAATCCTCCCACCTCACCGGAAAATGCAGCCGTATCGGAAAAGACCGCATGCTCGTCCTTGTTTTTCAGGATAATGTCTCCGTCATCGATCATCTTTTGTACCACCGGGAAGGCAGCGTCGAGGGCGCCGGTGACCACATCCGCGGTCGCAACCTCGTGGTGGGAAAGGATCTCCATCGCATTCCTGATGATATGGACCTCTTTTGAGAGTTTCTTCCTTATCGCGATCTTCTCCGCTTTCCGGAAGACATGCGATGCGGTCATGGTGAGCGAGGCATAGTGCCGCAGGAGCTCGTCGCGCTCCTGTGCGAGCCTGGCACACCGGTCCCGGCCGGCATCGAGCGCAAGGTAGGCTTCGTCTGCGGAGAGCCGGGCGGTCTCGGCAGCGATAGCGTCAAGACGTTGCACTATCCCGGCGATGCGCTCTTTGATCCGTTCCGCCTTTGCAAACAAGTGCTCCCGGTCATTCCTCGCACCAGAGAGCGCCACTGATGCGCTGCGAGCCGCCTCAATCCGGGAGGACTCTTCCTTGAACCGGCCGATGGCTTTGGTCATCGCGTTGATCTCCCGGCCGATGGCATCGATACCCGCCTTGGTATCCTTCATCTCCTCCGGAAGCGCCACCATCAGGTACCTGCCCTGGCCGTGGACTGCATTCAGGCAGCCTTTGACGCATTCTACTGCTGCAGCGTAGAATTCCTCGGGATCATCCGGCAGCTCCTTTGCGAGCGAGAAGTTCATCGCCCGGAGAAAGAGGGGGAGCGAATTTTTGGCAATGCTCTTGATTCGCGGGTGAGTCTCGGGATCCTGGTCAGCGCCCTGCAGGTTGTTGATCGTCAGCTGGAGACGTGCTGCGGCATTCCGTACCGTTTGCATCGATTCAGACACTTCAGCCTGAAGGACGGCCCGTGCAGCATTCTCACGTTCAGAAAGCCATGCGGGCACGTCGCTTTCCGTAAGTGTCGCGGTGCTGCCGGGCGACGGGCCAAGGAGCGATTTGAGAAACTTCAGCATGGGGATTCACCGGGACGGTCCCTTTCCAGGACACGTGATATTTTCCAGTATGTTAGCTCGTGCACAGAGAAATGGTTCTTGGTCACTGGTCGTCGCGCGCGATCTGGCGCAGCCTTTCTACGCCATCGATCTCGCGGATCACGGTCACGACCGCCGGGGGAACGAGGTGCTCCCATGCTACTCCAGAAAGCATCCGGTGCCGGATTTCCGTACCGCTGTGCCGGTCGCGCTCGTACATCGCGGGGGACTGTACCGCGACCCCGGCCTCGGAAAAGAGCCGGACTACAAGTGGGTTCGAGGAATAGCAGGTATCAAACGGCGGCGTCATAGACCGCACGTGCGCAGCCCAGAGCGCGTTTCTCTGCACATCCTCGATCGGGATAACGTAGTACGGGCACCCGAGGCTGGTGAGCGCGCGGGTGATCATCAGCACGCGCTCGCCGGCCGTGTACGGGTTCTCCAGCGTGTGGGAGAGCTGCGCACTCCCCACACCGATGATGATCTCGTCGCATGTCTGCGCAAGCTCAGTAAGGACAGCCTGGTGACCGTTGTGGTAGGGCTGGAACCTGCCGACATAAAACCCCCTTTTCATTTTTTGCCTCCCCCGTTTGCAATCCTCGCCGCAAAGGCCCCGGCCGTGAACCCCGCATCGATGTTGACGACCGCGATGACCGCGCAGGACTGGAGCATGCTTGCAAGGGCCGCCCGGCCCTTGCCCATGTACCCGTACCCGGTGCTG
>Ga0371490_1000527_pt1 | contig 25349 bp, 26 predicted proteins | sample MB2SIPfraction_FD_207959 | JGI IMG/M metagenome (GOLD analysis project Ga0371490, IMG submission 207959) | Lab enriched peat soil microbial communities from McLean, Ithaca, NY, United States - MB28FN SIP fraction | ecosystem: Environmental > Terrestrial > Soil > Wetlands > Peat | place: USA... | reverse complement strand
TCGCCCGCAGCCTTGGCACCAGCTTCCACGGCTGCCTGCACGCTGGACACGTCGCCTGCCATCAGTACAAATCCCTTACCGCCCAGCGCCATGGCCAGATGCACGCGGAGCAGGGTGACGTCGGCGGTCTTCACCGCAGCGTCGGCCACTTCAACCGCGCTGGCCGCAGAGAAGGTCTCCACAATGCCGATAGAGCGCAGCTTGGTAGCGTCGAAATCCACGGTCTGCGCGATGGCCTGCAACACGGTGGGATGCACACGCGAGATCTGACGACGCTCGATCAGCGAGGCGCCCGCAACCGCAGCGCCCGCCAGCAGCGCGGCTTGCACGCTGGTCACGTCGCCGGAGACCACAATCAAATACTTGCCCGAGCAGATAGTGCGCGCCATCAGCATCTGGATGGAGCTGGCCTTCAGCATCGTGTCCTGCACCAAATACCCGGCTGCCACGCTCGACAGTTCGATCAGTCCGATAGAGTTGATTTCCGCCACGTTCGGCTCCTTCTCGCTTGTCCCTGCAGGGAGCTTTGGCTGGTGCAGGGCTAAAGCCTGTTCGATCACTAGGTGCTACCCCACCCTAGGCGCAAAAACTAAGACGCGCCGAGGGTGGGGCACCCGCAAATTCCATGGGGTTCTAGCCCTCGCGGCTATGCCTCGATAATCACCGCGTCCTTTTCCACCTTGACCACACCGTCGATGCTGGCATGGATACGCGCGCCCAGCTTGCCCGCCTCGGGAGCTGCCAGCAGATCGCCCACCTTCACGCGGTCGCCGTTCTTGACCACCGCGGCCGAGGGCGCTCCGGCATGCTGCTTGAGCAGGATTTTTACTCGCTTTGGACGGAAGGCGTAATCCGTGAGAGGCCCAACATTGTTGAACTCGCCCAAGCCCAGCTTGGCGATCAGCCGGCGCATGGGCACGCGGCGGAACTCAGCCATGGGGTGCGGCTCGACGGAATCGGCTGTGCCCTTCCACGTCAATCCCCGCTCGCGGGCCACGGGCTTGGACTGCACGCAGACGTTCTTGGGGTCCAGATCCTCCGGGCAGCTGAACAGCGAGCAGAGATTGCACTCGCAGCAGTAGAGCGTGCCGGCCACCATGGAGTTGTGGCTCTCGGCAAAGCCCAGCGAGCGCATGGCCATGTGCGGCTCAATGGGATGACCGAGCAAAAAGCGCGGGCAGAACTCGGTGCAGAAGCGGCACTGGTCGCAGGCCGAGCGGCCGACCCTGGCCACCTGCAGCCACGGCGCGTTGTGGCGCTCAATCAGCTTGTGCGAAGCCGGCAACACCACAATGCCGCCCGTGGTCTTGGTGACCGGCAGGTCAAGCGAGGCGGCCGGCTTGGCCATCATCACGCCGCCCAGCAGAATCCCGAAGTCGCTCACCGTGGCCCCGCCCGCAGCTTCCAGCACCTCGCCGATGGTGATGCCCACCGGCACCCGCACCGTTACCGGGTTGGCCACCGCGCCGGCTACCGTCAGGTATTTGTGGGTGACGGGCTTGTCCAGCGCGATGTTCATAAAGGTTTCCACGTTGCTCACCGCAACGTCCACATCCTTGGGCAGCCCGCCGGGGGGAATCACGCGGCCGGTCACCATGTGCACCAGCACAAACTCGTCGCCGGCCGGATAAACGTCCGGCAGCGGCGCTACGCGGATATCGGACGGGGCCACCATACGCAGGTGGTCGATGATCTCCTGGTACTTTTCCTTGATGCCCACCACGCCCTCGCGCGCGCCCACCAGTTCCATGGCAGCCTTCAGGCCCGCCAGGAAGGGCTCAGCGAAGTGGTGCAACAGTTCCTTGTCCTTGTGCAGCAGGGGCTCGCACTCGGCGGCATTGGCAATCACCGTGGAAACTTTGCTTTTAAACTTGACCGCGGTGGGGAAACCGCCGCCGCCGGCGCCCACCACTCCCAGCTCCTCAATCCGCTCCAGGGAGGTGGAGGTGCGAAGGGTTACCGCGCGGGAGTTTGCAGATTTTGCCATCATTGGAAGACATCCTTCAAAGTCAACCAACAAAATAGCAGAAAAACGGGAAAAAATATCGATTGACTTTGCATATTTTGGTGCTTTAGGATTCAAAGTCGCTCAGATTCATTCAAATTGTGAACAGACAATGAAATGTTTGATCCCCAATATCGGCAGCACGTCGTTCAAGTTCCGCGTCCTGGAAATGCCTCAGGAAACGGTACTTGCACAGGGTCGCGTGGAGCGGATCGGCCAGCCGGGCGGCGCGTGCGCCGACTATCCGGCCGCCATTGCCCAGTGTCTGGCCGAGGTTGCCGGACCCGGCAAGCCCCTGGCCAGCATCGCTGAAATCGACGCGGTCGGTTTCAAAGCGGTCCATGCCGGGCCTCACAACACCCCCCAGATCATCGACGAGGCGTTTCTGGAGGCCATGGAGGAGTTCCGCTTCATGGCGCCGGCGCACAACCCGCCCTACGTGGCGGCCATGCGCGCCTTCCAGCAGCTTCTGCCCGGCGTGCCTCTGGTTGCGGTGATCGAGACCGGCCCCTACCGCTTTATGGATGAGGCAGCCACCACATACGCCGTGCCCTACGAGTGGCGCACCGAGTTCGGCATTCGCCGTTACGGCTTCCATGGAGCCAGCCATCGCGCTGCCAGCGAGCGGGCGCAGGCCATCCTGGGCAAAGAAGAAGTTCGGCACATCAGCTGCCACCTGGGCGGATCGAGCTCCATCGCCAGCTTCAAGAACGGCGTGGCCGAGGATACGAGCTTTGGGACATCTCCGCAGTCGGGGCTGCCGCAGAACAACCGTGTGGGTGATATCGATAGCTTTGCCGTGCTGCACATGATGAAGAAGCTCGGTATCGGCCCAGACGAGATGGGCACGCTGCTGGGCAGCCAATCCGGATTGGCCGGCATCAGCGGCACCAGCGGCGACCTGCGCGACTTGGAAGAGGCTGCAGAGGCCGGCGACCGCCGTTCGCAGCTGGCCATCGACGTGTTTACCCGCTCCATTCGCCACTATGTGGGCGCCTTTCTGCTGGAGCTCGGAGGGCTCGACATTCTTACCTTCTCCGGCGGCATTGGCGAGAACTCCGTTGCGGTGCGCGCCGCGGTGCTCAAGGGGCTGGAACCCTTTGGCATCATCATCGATCCGGAGTTGAACACAAATCTCAAGGGCGAGGGCCGGGTGTCGGCAGCCGATTCCCGGGTACTGGTCACCGTGGTGCCCGCCAATGAAGAGCTGGTGGTAGCGCGCGAAACGGCTGCGGTGGTGGAAATGGCAAAGAGACTAGGGACTAGGGACTAGGGACCGAGGGAACAAGCTTCGCGCGGTGCAAGCATCGCGCGAAGCTTCGGAGATCAAGAGAAAAATGGCAAGTGCAACCAATCTGGCAGGCATCGACCGCGCGGCAATCGAACAGATTGTGCGCGAGGTGGTGCTGAAGAAGCTGGGCGTGAATGGAAGAAGCCTGCAGTCCACGCTTGTGGTGCAGGCCTCCTCGCGGCACATGCATGTTTGCCGCGAAGACATGGACATCCTGTTTGGACCGGGCACGGAGCTGACGCCGGAGCGGGACCTCTACCAGGCCGGCAACTATGCCGCCAAGGAGATGGTGACGATTGTGGGACCGCGCGGCCGCGTGATCTCCAACCTGCGCATCCTGGGCCCCATGCGCAAGCAGTCGCAGGTGGAGCTGGCCTTTACCGACGCGATCATGCTGGGCTTCAATGACATTCCGGTACGGCTTTCGGGCGACATCAAGGAGACGCCCGGCGCCGTGATCGTCGGACCCAAGGGCGTGGTGGAGCTCAAGCAGGGATTGATCCGCGCCGCCATCCACGTGCACATGAATCCCACCGAAGCCGCTTTCTTCGGCGTCCAGCAGGGCGACCGTATGAAGCTGCGGGTGGGCGGAGCCTCCGGCCTCACGTTCAACAACGTTCATGTGCGCATTGACCCCACCAGCCGCCTCAACGTCCACATGGACACCGACGAGGCCAACGCCTGCGGTCTGCATCTGACCAAAGACATCGAGCTGATCAAGTAACCCGAAGCGCAAGCTTCGAACCCGAGGAAAAGAGAGGAAGCGATGAAACAAGCGCTTGGAATGGTTGAAACAAAGGGTCTGGTTGCACTGTTTGAGGCAACGGACGCCATGCTCAAGAGTGCCAATGTGAGCTTTACCGGCTGGCAGACGGTGGGCTCCGGCCTGGTCACGGCTTTTGTCGAAGGCGACGTTGCAGCGGTGAAGGCTGCCACCGACGCCGGCGCTGAAGCCGCATCCCGCATCGGCGAAGTGGTCGCCGTGCAGGTAATCTCGCGGCCCCACGATGAGCTGCCCAGCTTTGTGCAGGCCACGGCTCCGGCCAAGCCCGCCAGCAAGAAGTAACTGCGTTACGCAGACGCCTTCGGCCCCTTTGTGGAGAAATTCTTCCGCAGAGAACGCGAAGCGGCAAGCAGCAGCAGGACAAGCTAGCAGCTAGAAGCTAACAGCTAAAAGCTGCACTGAGGAGAAGCAATGAGTCAGGCAATCGGATTGGTTGAAACCCGTGGCCTTGTGGGCCTGGTGGAAGCAAGCGACGCGATGGTGAAGGCGGCCAGCGTGGAGCTGGTGAAGACGGTGCAGATCGGCGGCGGCTTTGTGACCGCGATCGTGCGCGGCGATGTAGGTTCGGTGCGTGCGGCAGTGGATGCCGGCTCGGCCGCGGCCAAGGTTGTGGGCGAGCTGGTCTCGTCGCACGTGATCGCTCGTCCCCACGATGCGCTCGTCGAAAGCATGCTGAAGTAACCCCGGAACTGGAGAGATCGAAATGGCGAATGAAGCTATCGGAATGATCGAGACCAAGGGCTTGATCGCCCTGGTGCAGGCTACCGACGCAATGCTGAAGGCGGCGAGCGTCACGTTCAAGGGTTGGAACAAGGTGGGCAGCGGACTCTGCTCGGTGTTTGTCTCCGGCGATGTGGGCTCGGTGCGCGCAGCGGTGGATGCCGGTGCGGCTGCGGCGCGCGCGGCTGGCGAAGTGGTGAGCGTGCATGTGATTGCCCGTCCCCATGAGTCGATCAGCTCGGTGTTGCCATAAGCAGGGGACCGGAAGCAGAGCCGTGATGGGTGCCCGCATTCGTCACGGCCAACGAGGTACGCCGGATGTTTATCGCGAAAGTCATTGGCAACGTGGTTTCCACGCAAAAGAACGCCAAGTTCCGCGGCATGAAGCTGCTGGTGGTGCAACCGTACATCGTCAAAGATGGCAAGTTGGTTGTCTCGGGCAGCTCGGTGGTCGCGGTGGATAGCGTGGGAGCCGGCGTCGGTGAGTGTGTCCTGTTCACGCAGGGCAGTTCCGCCCGCTTGACGCCCACAACGAAAGACACGCCGGTCGACGCAGTGATCGTGGGCATCCTCGATGCCCTCGAGGTCGAAGGCGCGATGCTGGAAAAGCCGTAACCGGAAAAGCCGGAAGTGGAGAAGCCATCAATGCAAATTCAGGATTCTATTTCGCCGCAGCTGGTTGCTGAGATCGCCCGCGAAGTCGTGGCGCGGTTGCGCGATCAGCTCGGTTCGGCTCCCGCGGCGGTGGCCGCGCCCAAGCCCAGCGGCGGCCAGGACGGCGTCTTCCAGATAGTGGATGAGGCTGCCGAGGCTGCTTTTGAGGCACAGAAAAAAGTCGCGGCCATGACCCTCGACGAGCGCAAGCGGATGACCGACATCATCGTCCGCATCTGCAACGACCGCCGCGAAGAGCTGGGCAAGATGGAGATGGAAGAGACCAAGGTCGGCCGTCTCGATCACAAGATTCTCAAGCTCACCAACATGAAGTATGTGAAGAGCGTTGAGGACCTGAAGAGTTCCGCGCACTCCACCACCGATGGCCTGAACATCATCGAGCGCGCGCCCTGGGGCGTGGTGGGCATGATGCTGCCGGTCACCCACTCGGTGCCGACCATGGCATCGAACGCGATCAATATTCTGGCCGCCGGCAACACCGCGGTCTTCGGTCCGCACCCCAGTGGCCAGAAGGTGGCGCGCTATGCGCTGCAGCTCTGGAACCGCGAGATCGAGCGCGAGCTGGGCGTGGCCAACGTGGTGACCACCACGGCTGCCGCCAGCATTGAAGCGGCCGAACAGATCTTCAGCCATCCGCTGATCGCGCTGCTCTGCTGCACGGGCGGCGCGGCGGTGGCCAAGGCTGCGGCCAAAAGCGGCAAGCGCGTGATCGCCGGTGGTCCGGGCAATCCTCCGGTGGTCGTCGACGAGACGGCCGATCTGGACCATGCCGCCAAGTGCATCATTGCCGGCGCCAGCTTCGATAACAACCTGCTCTGCATCGGTGAGAAGCAAGTCTTCGTGGTGGCCTCGGTGGCCGACGCCTTTCTAGCGGCCATGCGCCGCGCGGGCGCGTATCAGCTGGACCCCTCGGCCATTGAGCGGCTGACGGAAGCAGCTTTCACCTTCGACGGCGATGGCGGCGGCTGCCAGCGCGCCCACCTGAAGAAGGATCTGGTGGGCAAGAGCGTGGACGTGCTGGCCAAGGCTGCCGGTGTCCAAGTTCCCGCTGGCCCCGAGCTGCTGTTCGGCGAAACCACCGAAGAGCATGCCTTTGTGCAGGAAGAACAGATGATGCCGTTCATCCCGATCGTGCGTGTGAAGTGCGTGAACGAGGCCATTGCAGCCGCGGTCCGCAGCGAGCACGGCTATCGCCACACCGCCATCATCCATACCAGCAACGTGGAAACGGCCACCAAGATGGCGCGCGCCATGAACACCACCCTGTTCATTCACAACGCGGCCTCGCTGGCCTCACTCGGCGTGGGTGGCCCGGGCTACTTCAGCCACACCATCGCCACGCCCACCGGGGAAGGCATTACCACGCCGACCACGTTTACCCGGGAGCGCCAGATGATTGTGGGCAACGCTCTGAGAATCATCTAGGGAGATCATCTAGCCATGTATCTTGCGCGGGTTGAAGGAACCGTCGTAGCCACCGTGAAGCACTCCACCCTGGAGGGCTGCCGGTTCCTTCTGGCGCAAAGGCTGGAGTCCGATGGCACCGCGGCTGCAGAGCCGCAGGTGGTTCTGGACTGGATGGGCGCGATGCGCGGTCAGTTGATTCTGGTTTCGACCGACGGCGACATTGCCCGCGCCAAGCTGGGCAACACCACGCCAGCAAGGCTGGTAGTGACGGGCATTGTGGACAACGTGGCTGCGCCGGGCTGGAAGATCGGAGAGCTGGCATGAGACTGGCATACGTTCGCGGCACCCTCACGCTGGCGCCCTTGATCGACGAATTGAAGGGCCGGCGGCTGATTGTGCTGGAGCCGGTCACCATGGACAACCTCCGCGCTCGCAATGGCAAGGGCGGAGGCAAGGCTTTGATTGCGGTGGACGAGCTGGGCGCGCACGAGGGCCAGCTGGTGGCCTTCACCGAAGGACGCGAGGCGGCCAATCCCTTCTGGCCCAACAACGCTCCGGTGGATGCCTACTGTGCGATGATCGTCGACTCTGTCGACCTGTAACCGAGATTGGAAGTTTCAAGAGGTGCGGAAGTGACCAACGAAGGAAAGAGCATCAATCTGACGACGCGCAAGGTTCTCTCGCTGCGCGATGCCGAGACGGCGGCTGCCACCGGCGCTACGCGGCTGATCGTGACGGAAAACTGCGTGCTGACGCCGTCGGCCCGCGACTTTGTGCAGCAGCGCGGCCTCACCCTCGAGAACTGCAAGCCCTGCGCGGCCGCAGCTGCCGCCAAGCCGGCCGCAGCCCCTGCCGGAGCTCCAGCGGCTACACGCCAGCCGGTGAACCTCAAGCTCTTCTCCACACCTGAGGCCGAGGAGATCAAGAAGGAGATCTGCGCGGTGGGCAGGAAGATCTGGATGCGCCAGTTCGTCGACGGCAACGGCGGCAACATCAGCTACCGCATCGGACCCAACGAGGTTCTCTGCACTCCGACGCTGATGAGCAAGTTCGATCTGACCCCCGAAGACATCGGCATGGTGGATCTGGATGGGGTGCAGGTGGCCGGCAAGCGCCCCCGCACCAGCGAGATCTTCATGCACCTGGAGATCTACAAGAACGTGCCTGAAGCCAAGTCGGTGGTGCACTGCCATCCGCCGCATGCCACGGCCTACGCCATCACCGGCAAGGTTCCGCCGAATGGCGTCATCCCCGAGTTTGAAGTCTTCGTGGGCAAGGTGGCGATCTCACCCTACAAGACCCCCGGCACCACGGAGTTTGCGCAGACCGTGATTCCCTATGTGCGCGATCACAATACGGTGCTGCTGGCCAACCACGGCATCGTCTGCTGGGCCGACACCGTAACCCACGCCGAGTGGTTTGCCGAAGTGCTGGACACTTACTGCTGGACGCTGATGAATGCGTCGCTACTGGGCGTGCCCTTGAGCTACATCACCGAGCAGCAGAGCACCGACCTGCTGGGCATCAAGAAGAAGCTCGGTTTGCCCGATGCGCGCTTCGATGCTTCGCGCATGAAGGAGTGCCAGCTGGCCGACCTGGAGATGCCGAACTCGATTGCTGTTTCGCCCTCGGCATGCGACGGGCCACGCAGCCTGGCCCAGGCCGCACCGTCCGCAGCCGAGGCCGATGCTCTGGTGAAGGCCGTCACCGATGCCGTGCTGGCAGCTCTGAAATAGTCGTTACAGCGAGCCGGAAAACAGACCGCAGGCACCACGGTCCCGGGCCCTACAAGAAGGAATCGCAGTTGAGGAGGCTTTCCCGTATGGAAAACGCCTCCTCAACTGTATCCAAGGCAAGATAAAGTAAGAAAGGCTCAATAGACGCTATGAAAGCAGCGGAACGGCAGCTGAGAATCCGGCAAATGCTTGAGGCGAAGGACTTCGTCGATCTCGAGACCCTTTGTCGCGAGCTCGATGCCTCCGAGTCCAGCGTGCGCCGCGATCTGGACCAGTTGGAGCAGGACAAGATGCTGCGTCGGGTCTACGGTGGCGCCGTGCCGGTCGACACTCCGCCTGCTCGCGCCTTCGATTACGCCGTGGAAAGTGGCCGCGCCTCCACCGAAAAGGAGCGCATCGCCCGCGTTGCCGCCAGCCTCATCGAGGATCACCAGACCGTGATTCTGGACGGTGGTTCCACCGTGGCCGCGGTCGCCCGCGAGCTTAAGACAAAGTCGTTGCACATTGTCACCAACTCGCTGCCCATTGCCGAGAGCCTGGAAGCAGAGCGCTCCATCGAGCTCACCCTGACCGGCGGTTATCTTGATCCTCGCCACCGCGTCATGCTCGGTCCCATCTGCGAGCAGATGCTGGGCGCCATGCGCGCCGACGTGGCCATCATGGGCATTGGCGCCATCAACGACTCCGGCTTCAGCAACAACAATTCCCTGGTTGTGGGCTCGGAGCAGAAGATGCTCGCCGTGGCCAGCCGCGTGATCATCGTGGCCGACCACACCAAGTTCGGTCGCGGCGGCATGATTCCGGTGGCCCCGCTCTCCGCCGCCAGCATCGTCGTCACCGACACCGATGCCGATCCCGGGCAAGTGGAGTTGCTCCGCGCCGCCGGCGTGGAAGTGCTGCTCGCCTGAGCACCTGCAGTGCGGCAACCCGCTTCGCGGCATTGCATGCGGCAACCCGCTTCGCGGCATTGCATGCAGCAGCCCGCTTCGCGGCATTGCATGCAGCAGCCCGCTTCGCGCATTGCATGCAGCAGCCCGCTTCGCGCATTGCATGCAGCAGCCCGCTTCGCGCATTGCATGCAGCAGCCCGCTTCGCGCATTGTATGCAGCAGCCCGCTTCGCGCATTGCATGCAGCAGCCCGCTTCGCGTTCTCCGTGGAAAGATTGTGCGCGGAACTTCGTATGCTCTGCTGCGCGGCTACAGCTTGAACAACTCCCGCAGATGCCGCGTCTGGGCGCGGCTTACGGGAATCTCCGTCTGCGCCTTGTCGTCCATGCGCAGCTGATAGGTGGATTTGAACCACGGCACCACTTCGCGGATGTGGTTGATGTTCACCAGAAAGCCGCGATGCGCCCGCCAGAAGACGGCCGGATCCAGCTGGTCCTGCAGCTCTTCCAGCGTCCGCGAGCGGGCCTGGCCCTCCACCGTGCGGGTCACAATCCGGATCACGCCCTCATCCACCGACGCAAAGCAAACCTCCGCCTGATCCACCAGCAGCATCCGGTTCTGCGTCTGCACCACCAGCTTGGTGGGCTGGGTGCGGCTCTCGGCGGCGGGCTTGTTCAACAGGCGCAGCAAGGCCTCCAGCTGCGACTCGGCGGGTGCTGGATCCGTCGCGGCCTGGGCAGCCCCTGCACTGCGCTGGCGGGCGCGTTCCACAGCTTCTTCCACACGCCGCCGGTCAAAGGGCTTCAGCAGATAATCGAGCGCATTCACGTCAAAAGCGCGCACCGCATACTGATCGTAGGCCGTGGCAAACACAAAGTGCGGCAGCCGCCTCGCGGCTTCTTCGGGCTTTCTAGCGCGGGCCCGCTCCACCAGCCGCTCGATCACCGCAAAACCATCCAGGCCCGGCATCTGCACATCCAGAAACACCAGGTCGGGCGCATGTTCCTCGATCAGCTCCACTGCTTCAAAGCCGTTGGCGCCCTCCGCCACCACGTCCACATCGCCCAGCGAGTCCAGCAGATACTTCAGCTCCTCACGAGCCAGTTGTTCGTCGTCGACGATCAGCGCAGACAATGCCATCCCGACGATTGTAGGGGTCCGGGCCGCACTGGTTCAACGCCCATCTCAGGCGTCCACCGGACCGTTGTTGTGAACGTGGTAGTTGAAGATGAGCAGCGTGGCAATGCCAAAAAGCATGGCGACGATGGCCATGGGCGCGCCATAGGGATGTCCTTCGGTGAGCGCAAAGCGGATCAGCACTATCGACGCCACAAAGGCGGCATTGCGGAAGACCATCTCGTAGCGGTCGCTGACCACCAGGGAGAGAATCAGCACCAGCACGTCGGTAAAGATCATCACCGTGAACATGTCGTTGTAGAACGAGGTGGCCGACTCCAGAACGCCCTGCCCGGTGCGCACAATCTGCACCGCGGTCACCGCGAACAGTCCCACATTCCACAGCGCCATAGCGTTCAGCAGCACGGCCAGGCCTGCGGCCACAATTTTTTTTTGCCCAATGAAGCGCAACGTCTCCCGCGAGGGCCGCCCGATGCCCGACTGCGAGCGCCGGCGCAGAGCAATATGCTGGAAGACGGCCACCAGCAGAAACATGATCAGCCCGCCGGTCATGTCCAGAAAGACCGGCCAGGTCTCCGGCGTGATGCGGTGCTCGCTCACCAGGCCGCCCGCCCGCGCCACGTCGCGGAAGACGTCGCGGATGAAGATGAGCGAGACAATCTCGTACTGGCTGGCAATGGAGCGCGTAGTCGAGGCCGGCAGAGCGCCGATCAGCGTGATCACCTCGTAATACAGAATGAAGTTGAAGGGCGTGGAGATGGCGGATAGATAGTTGGAGCCCAGCTCCTGAATCCATTGCTGGGGCGCGTGAAAAGTGTTCGCCAGAAAGATCAGCAATAGATGCAGCGTGAAGCCGATGGCGCTCAGCTGGATTACGGCCCGCTTCAACCGCTTGCGGTTGTGCTCGGCAAAGATGGCGTCATGCGCGGCTTCCAGCCACGGCCACACCTCGCCAGTGGCGCCGCTGAAGCTTCGGAATGGATTGCTGCCCATCGCTGACCTCGCAAAGCACAGCGGGCGCCGGCGGCAACGGGAGAAACGGCCCGCGCAATGGCGGACGGAGAGCGTTGCAGCAGGCACAGCCCGGAAAGTCTTCCCAGCTTACCGCAGGCCGCGCCGGATGCGCAGCGGAAATTGGAGGGATGGAAGCTGAAAAGGCAGCAGATCGCCGCACCAGAGCCTCCATCCGCCCGGGCAAACGCATCTTAATCTTCGCCTAGCACTTCCCACGATCCGTCTTGTAACAGGGCACGACTTCAGTCGTGCCCTGTTACAAAGCCTATGAATTCAGCATCCGGTGGTGTGTTTTCTATCTGTGTAGAAACGAATTTAGATGCGATTGCCATGCTCCCATCCGCCGAATGGATTGCCGGTTGTTGCGGGCCCACATTACAATGGTCGCGCTGTAAATGTTTACAGGAGTATCCCATGAAATTTGTTCCTCTTGCCCTTCTGAGTCTTGCCTTGCCTCTTGCTGGAGCGGCGCAGTCCGCGTCCAAGCCTCAACCTGCCCAACCCAAAGCGGCAGCCGCGCCGCTGGTGGCCCAGACGCCCCCCATGGGCTGGAACAGCTGGAACTTCTTCCACCGCAACGTCACCGAGCAGGACATCAAGAACGCCGCCGACCAGATGGTGGCCACCGGCATGAAGGATGCCGGCTACATTTACGTCAACATCGACGACACCTGGGAGGGCGAACGCGACGCCGCGGGCGTGCTGCACACCAACGAGAAGTTCCCCGACATGAAGGGGCTGGCCGACTATGTCCACTCCCGAGGCCTCAAACTGGGCATCTACTCCGGCCCGGGCGCAAAAACCTGCGCCGGCTACGCCGCTTCACTCGGCCATGAGGAGCAGGACGCCCAACTTTACGCCGCGTGGGGCATCGATTACCTGAAGTACGACCTTTGCAGCTTCCGCCACGACACGATGGAGGCCCAGGCCCCCAACGACGAAGCCGGCCAGATGCGGCTGATGATTGCCGCCTACGACAAGATGGGCAAAGCCCTGAAGGCCAGTGGCCGCCCCATGGTCTACTCCCTCTGCCAGTACGGTTGGGATGCGGTCTGGGAGTGGGGTCCCTCGGTGGGCGCCAACCTGTGGCGCACCACCGGCGACGTGAATGCCAGTTGGCCGAGTATCTACTCGATTGTTGAGCGGCAGGCTGGCCTGGCAAAGTACGCCGGTCCCGGCCACTGGAACGATCCCGACATGCTGGAGGTGGGCAACGGCACGCTGTCGCTGGCCGAGAACCGCTCCCACTTCTCCATGTGGGCCATGCTGGCCGCGCCCTTGCTGGCCGGCAACGACCTGCCCAACATGAAGCCGGAGATCAAGGCCATCCTCACCAACAAGGACGTGATCGCCATCGATCAGGACAAGCTTGGCCGCCAGGCTCAGCGCGTGTATGTCGATGGTCAGGTGGAGATCTGGACCCGGCCGCTGGCGGGCGGCGCACTGGCCGTGGCCATCCTGAACGCAGGGGACGACCGCGTGGCCACCCATCCCTTCCACCTAAACCTGGCCAAGCTGGGGCTGCACGGCCTGCAGAAGGGCAAGGACCTGTGGACGGGCAAGGAGATCGCGCTCACCGAGGGACAAAAGCTCGAGATCGGGCACCACGACACGCTGCTGGTGCGCATCCCGCAACCCAAATAGGTTTGTTCCTTTAAAACCTATTCGACTCCTCTTTCAGAAGCATGCAGCAGACCGGCAGCTGGCATATGCGCGAAGCGCGTCTGCTGCATGCAATGCCACCGGCATTCTTTTGCCCGCGGGTGCAAGAATGAAGGGGATTGGCAGTGTGGAGGGAGCCCCATGCAGATTGGCCCGCGCGATGTGTTGATTGTGGTGGACGTGCAGAACGACTTCTGCCCCGGCGGCGCGCTCGCAGTGCCGGACGGCGACGCCCGTCCTCCACCGGATTGCGCCGCTCTTCCAGCACATTGTGCTCACCCAGGACTGGCATCCGGCCCACCATAGCTCCTTTGCCGCCACCCATCCCGGCAAAGAGCCTTTTCAAGAGATCGAATGCAGCTACGGCCCGCAGACCCTTTGGCCGGTGCACTGCGTACAAGGCACGCCGGGCGCGGAGTTCCACCCTGCGCTCCAGCTCCCGCGCGCGGAGCTGATTGTGCGCAAAGGCTTCCACCCCATGATCGATTCCTACTCCGCCTTTTTTGAGAACGACCGCACCACCCCCACCGGGCTGGCCGGCTACCTGAACGAGCGCCGCTTCCAGCGCGCCTTTTTCGCGGGCCTGGCCTACGACTTCTGCGTCGGCTTTTCAGCGCTGGATGCACGGGAGACGGGCTTTGAGGCGATCATTCTTCGCGATGCTTGCCGCGCCATCAACCTGAACGGCTCGGCCGCACGAATGGAAGAGGCATTTGCCCAGACGGGCGTCCGAGTGATCGGCTCAACGGATCTGCAAGTCACCGGCCCATCGGCGTAGAATGCGCCTATGTCCCGCAGTTTGTATCTGATCGCTGGCCTGCTGGCTGCATTTGCGGTGGTGGCGACGGTGCTTTCGCTGCTCCCCGCGGCCCATCAGCCGGGCCTGCCCGCAGTGGCCTCTCCCTGGCGCACCGCGGCGCTATTACTGGCTCTTGGAGCTCTGGCTTCGGCCCTCCTCGGCGTGCTCACCAACCTTTTTGAGCAGATTGACCGCCGCAGCGAAGAGCGCCGCCTGTCCGCCCGGCACGCACGCCGGCCCCGCCCTTGAGAGCCGCGAACCGGTAAAATAGAAGCAGCGGGATCTTTCCCGCACGGAAACGAGTCTATCCCGATGTATGAAGTCACCGTGGAGGCTGGATTCAGCTCCGGCCACTACCTGCGCAACTATCGAGGCAAGTGCGAGAACCCGCACGGCCACAATTACAAGGTCCGCGTCACCCTGGCCGGCCGTGAACTGGACAATACCGGCCTCCTGCTGGACTTCAAGCTGCTCAAGCAGGTGATGCGCCCGGTCATCGACCGCATCGACCACCAGATGCTGAACGAGCTGGAGCCATTCATCCAGCTAAATCCTTCGGCCGAGAATCTGGCCCGCTACTTCTACGACGAGACCAACGTCCAGCTGGCGGAGATGACCGCCGGCCGTGTCCGCGTGAAGGATTGCACCATTTGGGAGACCGACACCACTACGGCCACCTACTTCGAGTAACGAGCAGGGATCTAATTCATCACGCTGGACTTGGACTGCAGGTACTTGTCGAAGGGGATCTCGAAGTAGAAGAGTTCCTTGCCATCGGCGTTGCGCAGCTTGTGGAGGTGCAGCTTGGCCCCCTCCAGCGGATGCGCCAGCTCCGAGACATCGTAGAACAGGAACCCGGCCCGGGTGGTGTGCGGCGCCACCGTCAGCGCGCTGTACTCGAAGGTGTCAAAATCCTGCTCGATCTCCTTGTTGCTGGCTTTGGGCTTCATATGGATGGGCGGAATGGGGTTGGGCATGGGCAGCTTCCGACCCTGCTTCTCCTTGAGCGTCATCAGCCGCTCCACATCTTCGGGCTCGGAGGGCTGGAAGCGGTCGCCGTCCGCGGTCTGGAAGAGAATGCGCGCCTCACTCAGCGAGATCGGACGGTCGCCCAGGTTGGTGACAATGAGCCGGATGGGCATCACCCCATGGGCCAGATAATCCACCCGGAAGATGGACGTTTTCTCTTTCGTATCATAGGGTTCGGCGGCAATGGCCACCTGCTCGTCGGCGTGCACTTCCACCGCGGCAAAGCTGGTAGCCGGTTGCACTGGAGGTTGCTTGTGGTCCGCAGCCCAGGTCCCCAGAGCCGTCCCCGCGGCCAGCAACACGATCAGTCCGGGAATCTTCATCGATCGTGACTGTATCATGAATGCTTAGACCCTCGAAGCACGGCTCAGGTCCTTATGGTTTTGTTTTTTTACAATCTCGCGCTCGCAATCGGCCTGGTGGTCAGCGCCCCGTGGTGGCTGTTCAAGATGGCTACCACCCACAAATATCGTGAAGGCATGCTGGAGCGGCTGGGCTTTACCCGCAAGCTGGAAGGGCGCGATGGCCGCCCGCTCATCTGGCTGCATGCGGTTTCGGTGGGCGAGATTCTTGCCGTCAGCCGCCTGGTCCGCGATCTGGAGTCCCGATTGCCGGGCTACTTCATCGCCGTCTCCACCACCACTAAGACCGGTCAGGATCTGGCCCGGAAGCTCTTTGGAGCGGACCGGGTTTTTTATTGCCCGCTCGATCTGCCCTGGGTCGTTCGCGCCTGGGTGCGCGCCCTCCATCCTAGCCTGTTCATTCTGGCTGAAACCGAGTTCTGGCCCAATCTGCTGACTGCCTGCTTCCGGCACCGGATTCCGGTGGCCGTGGTGAACGCCCGCATCAGTGACCGCAGCTGGCCGCGCTACCACCGCCTGCGCGCGCTGTGGAGCCCCTTCCTGCGCCGCTTGAGCGTGGTGCTGGCCCAGAGCGAACTGGATGCCAACCGGCTGTGCGCCATCGGCTGTACGGAGCAGGCCGTTTCGGTCTCCGGCAATCTCAAGTTCGACGTCCGCATTGCCCAGCCGGCCGAGGCTACCGTGCAGTTGAAAGCTCTGGCCCCACGGCCGCGCTTCCTGGTGGCCGGGTCGACGCTCGAAGGCGAGGAAGCGGCCTTCATCGCCGCTGCGCAGGCCCCCAACAGCCTGAACCAGAAGATGATCAAGGTGATTGCTCCGCGCCATCCGGAGCGCTTTGACGCCGTAGCCCGTCTGCTGGAGGCCTCCGGCGTCCCGTGGGTGCGGCGCTCGGCCTGGAAGGGCAAGCCCGTCGAGGAGCTGGAGAAGCTGGAAGGCGGCGAGTTCGTCCTGCTGGACACCATTGGCGAGCTGGCTTCGGTCTACTCGCTGGCCTCCATCGCCTTTATCGGCGGCAGCCTGATTCCGGCCGGCGGCCACAATCCGCTGGAGCCCGCGCAGTTTGCCGTGCCCATCGTGATGGGCCCCAACTACCACAACTTCCGCGCCATCACCGAGGAACTCCTCCACCATCGCGCCCTGCGCATTGCCACGCTGGAGACGCTCGGTTCCACCTTCCTCGATCTGCTCCACAACCGCCGCTCGGCGGAGGCCATGGGGCGGCGCGCCCGCGAGGTCTTCGACCAGCAGGCCGGAGCCACGGCGCGCTCCATCGACGCCATTCTGCGCCTTCTGCCGGCCGAAACTCTCCCCGCGGAGCCGGAGCTCCTGGAGACCGCCTCGGTATGAGCCCGCAGCCTCTGGCGCGCCCGCTGCTTCGGCCGTTCCTTCGCCCGCTGGTCCCGCTTTACCGGCTGGCCCTCGGCATGCGCGAGCTGCGCCTCGGCCGCGGCTGGGAACGCGTGGAACGGCTGGAGCGCCCGGTCATCAGCATCGGCAACATTTCCGCCGGCGGCGCAGGAAAGACCCCACTCACCATTGCCCTGGCCCGCGCGCTCACACGGCGCGGCATCGCCGTCGACGTGCTCTCCCGCGGCTATGGACGCCGGAGCAAGCTGGCGGCCCGTGTCGATCCCACCGGAGCCGCAGAAGAGTTTGGCGACGAGCCCTTGCTGATTGCGCGAGCTGCAGGCGTGCCGGTGTTTGTGGCGCGTCAGCGGGTTGAGGCGGGACGGCTGGTGGAAACAGCAGAAGCGAATGCTTCGCGTCAGGGCACGACTTCAGTCGTGCCGCAAATGCCGCAAAACAAAAACCGGGCTTCAGCCCCGGAAGGAACAGACGGTGCGCAGGGGCTAAAGCCCCCAGTCTTGGTTGGCTCCGGAAACGGCACGACTGAAGTCATGCCCTGTTACAAAGCATCTGCGATCGAGGACACTCCGCGGTTTGCTCTGCATCTGCTGGACGACGGCTTCCAGCATCGGCAGCTCGCGCGCGACGTGGACATTGTGCTGGTGAACCACGCCGATCTGGCGGACGCGCTCCTTCCGGCAGGCAATCTGCGCGAGCCCCTCGCCTCTCTCCAGCGTGCCACCGTCCTGGCCATTCCCGCCGAGGAGCCGGAGACCGCATCCGCGTTGCGGGCAATGGGATTTGCCGGCCCCATCTGGCGCATCCGGCGGCGCATGGAAGTGCCTACGATCAACGGCCCGGTGATCGCCTTCTGCGGCATCGCGCGGCCCGCGCAGTTTTTTTCAGGTCTGGAGCAGGCGGGGCTGGAGCTCGCAGTACGCAAAGTCTACGCCGACCACCATCGCTACACGGCTGCGGAGTTGCTACAGCTGGCCAGCGCAGCCCTCACCACGCGCGCCACGCTGGTGACCACCGAGAAGGACGCCGTCCGTCTTGCGCCGCTGCTGCATCTGCTGCCGCCTGCAGTTGAGCTCCAGACCGCTGTGCTCGTCTCCGAAATTGAAGATGAGGACGCGGCTCTCGATTGGCTGCTCACGCATTTCGAGCCAGGTAGAACAGGCATCTCGTGCGCCCCGCCGGGGCGCTGATCGATGGAACGCGGAGTTTCCCAGGGTTCCGCTGCGCTTCACCCTGGGCTATTCTCGTGACGCCCCGCCGGGACGTCCTGCGGGACGAGCTTTGCGGCGGATGACGCGCGTTACACCTTCAGAAAAATCTTCTTCCGGTACATGATCCACACCGGCACAAAACAGACCGCCATGAACAGGACCGAGTAGCTGAAGGCCGCCCAGCCAGGGTCGGGCAGTTGGCCGCAGATGTGCACCCGCACCCAGTTCAGCACGTTTTGCCGCTTGCCGTTCTCGCTCCACACGAACATCAGCGCCAGACCCGGGATCAGCTCGCTGATCATGTACGCGGCAATGGCGTTCGATCCGAAGACCAGCCAGGGAAAGACCAGCTTCCGGCTCCAGCCTTCCCTGCCCCAGCCCTTGACCTCAACAGCGTAGAAACTGAGCGCGAAAACCAGCAGACTCCACCCCGCCGCAGTCAGCACAAACGAGCTGGTCCAGAGCTTCTTGTTCAGCGGGAACCACATGGCCCACGTGTAGCCCACCCACAGGCAGGCAAACGACGCCAGCGCCAGCCCGGCGGCCTTTTGCTCCAGGGAGCGCCGGCTGCGCAGCCAAAGAGCCGTCAGCAGCCCCAGCAGCGCCGTGCCCACTGCCGGCAGATCGCTGAGCAGGCCCTCCGGATCGCGCTGGTTGTGCTCGGTAAAGTTCTCATACAGGTGGTAAGGCATGACCTGACGGTCCAGCCAGCTGGCCAGGTTCTGATCCGGATCGAGCAGCACGACATCCCGGCCCGGCATGCCCGCTCCCGGCACTGGAACCCAGGTCATCAGCACAAAATAGCCCACCAGCACCACGACCAGCGCCACCACTTTGGTCCAAACCCGGCGATCGAACAGGTAGAAGAGGCTCACCAGCAGATAGCAGACGGCAATCCGCTGCAGCACCCCGTAGAAGCGCATGTGCGCCAGATGAAAGTAGGGAAAGCTGTTCACCACAATGCCCAGCAGGATCAGAACGGCGGTGCGGATCACGGTGTGGCGGGTCAGTTCCCAGCGCGTGGCGCCCTTGGCCAGCCGCGATTCAAACGCAAACACAATCGATACGCCCACCACAAACAAAAAGGTGGGAAAAACCAGGTCGGTGGCCGTCAGCCCATTCCACAGGGCATGGTGCATAAAGCCCCAGGCGCTGCGGCCGCCGTTGTTGTTCACCATGATCATGAAGGCGATGGTCAGCCCGCGCAGGGCATCGAGGGAAAGTAAACGCTTCAGGGGTACAGCGGTTGAGGGTGCAGCCGTCATTTTCAGCTCCAACTATCGGACTTTATGCGTTGTCCAATACAGTAGAGGGTAGGTATCCTGTTCGCCAAGCTGATCGCGCATCGTCCACCGCCGGCCCCCCGGCGCCGGTCCAGTCGCTGGTCGGGATGCACTGAAATTCTGTTCTTCGCACCAGGAGGCTTTGTGCCTGAATTCAAACCGTTTGTTCCGGCCGATTCGGATGCGCCGGAGTTCACCTTCCGCGCTGTCCTGCTCGGCGCCATCTTCGGTATCATCTTCGGGGCCGTCACGGTCTACGTCGGTCTGAAGGCCGGCCTCACCGTTGCCGCCTCCATCCCGATCGCCGTCATCACCATCAACCTGCTGCGTCACAAGGGTCAGCCCTCGGTCCTGGAGACCGTGATCGTCCAGACCGCGGGCAACGCCGGCCAGTCGATTGCCGCGGGCGTCATCTTTACCCTGCCGGCGCTCATTTTCCTGGGCTTCGATCTGGAGTACGCCCGCATCTTCATGCTGGCGCTGATTGGCGGCTTCCTGGGCGTGCTCTTCATGGTGCCGTTGCGCAAGCCGCTGATTGTGGACGAGCACGAGGTGCTGCAATATCCGGAAGGCACCGCCTGCGCGGAGGTGATCAAGGCCGGCTCGCGCGGCGGATCCACGGCCAGCCGTGTCTTCTACGGCCTGGGCCTGGGTGCGGTCTACGCGCTCTTCCAAAACGGCAACCTGGCCAACGCCTGGCCCGGAACGCCCGAGTATCGCCCGGACTGGATGGGCGACGCGCACGTGATGAAGGGCTCCGCCATCAAGGCCGACGCGACCAGCGAGTATCTGGGCGTGGGCTACATCATCGGGCCCAAGACGGCGGGCATCATCTTTGCCGGCGGCGTTTTTTCCTGGTTGGTCCTCATGCCGCTGTTGTACTTCTTTGGCAAGAACCTGACGGTACCCATCTATCCCGGCACCATCCTGATCAAAGACATGGGCCCCAGCGAGATCTGGGCCACCTACATCCGGCCGATGGGCGCGGGTGCCGTGGCTGCGGCCGGATTGATCACCCTCTTCAAGACCCTGCCCACCATCGTTGGCGCGCTCCAGTCCGGCTTCAAAAATATTGGCAAGAAAGCTGGCGCGGATGTTGCCGCGCCCAAGCGCACCGAGCACGACCTGTCGATGACCACGGCCATCTTCGGCTGCATCGGCCTGGTGGTGCTCATGTTCTTCTTCCTGGTCTTCAAGCCGGTGCCGGGGGCGCAGCTGGGCGTCTTTGAGAACCTGGCCGCATCGCTGCTGATCATCTTCTTCGGCTTCCTGTTTGTGACGGTCAGCTCGCGCATCGTGGGCCTGATCGGCAGCTCGGCCAACCCCATCAGCGGCATGACCATCGCCACCCTGATGGCTACGTCAGCCATCTTCCTGGTCAGCGGTTGGGTGGCTCCGGCCTTTGGGGCGCTGGCCATCACCATTGGCGGCGTGGTCTGCATTGCTTCGGCCGAGGCCGGCGACACCTCGCAGGACCTGAAGACAGGCTTTCTGCTGGGCGCAACGCCCATCAAGCAGCGCTACGCCTTCCTGATCGGCATTGTGTTTTCCACCATCGCCATTGGCGGTACGCTGAACATGATGAACCAGGGTCTGCAGGAGTTCCGCGTGGCGCCCCACGCGTGGGAGATCAACGCCGCGCATCCCGGCGTCACCGTGCTGAGCAACGCCCACGGCCTGATGGAGAGCTTCCCGGTGAAGGCCGCCGACGGCGTCACTACCACCACCCACAAGAAAAGCGAGTACGTGGTGCTGAACGCGCTCGGCTCCGACGAGCTGGCCGACGGCAAGTATCTCTACTCGCCCACCACCCACCAGATCGAGGTGCAGTGGATTCCGGGCATCGGCAGCGAGCAGGCCGCCGCGCCGCAGGCCCGCTTGATGGCCACCGTCATCAACGGCATCCTCAGCCGCAAGCTGCCCTGGGGATTGGTGCTGCTGGGCGTCTTCCTGGTCATCGGCGTGGAGTTGCTGGGCGTCCGCTCGCTCTCCTTCGCCGTGGGCGCGTATCTTTCCATCGGCACCACCCTGGCCATCTTCACTGGCGGCGTGGTGCGCTGGCTGGTGGAAAAGGCCGGCCAAAGGAACGAGGCGGGCGAAGAAGGCGATGCCCGCTCCGGCTCGCTGTTTGCCTCCGGCCTGATCGCGGCGGGCGGCGTCATGGGCCTGCTGGGCGTTATCAACTCTTTCTTCCAGATGAAGTTCGGCATCCCGAATTACATTCGCCTGCCGCACGGCTTCCTCTATCACGACGCGGTCTCGGTGGTGGCCTTCGCCCTGCTGGCCTTCGCGCTCTACCACTTTGCGCGTAAGCCGCTGGCCAGGTAACGAATCGCAACCCCACAACGCCCTGTCCGCAACCAGCGGGCAGGGCGTTTTCGCGTTCGCCCGCAACACCGCACCGCAACGCGCACCTGCCGCATGCAATGCCAGCCCCGCCGCAAGTGCTGGCCGCATCGAATGCCTCCGTGAGAAAATCAAAGCTTGCACACACGATCCAGATACCGGCTGCTCGTGGTCCGTTTGGGAGCCATGGGCGACATTCTCCACGCCCTCCCAGCGGTAACCGCGCTGCGCGAGATGCATCCCAGCTGGGTCATCGACTGGGTGGTTGAGCCACGCTGGCAGGGCCTGCTGGCAGCTCCCGGAGCCACGGAGCGCGGCGAGGAGCAGCCGGTGGTGGATCATCTGCACTTTGCCTCCACCAAGACCTGGCGCAAGGCCCCGCTCAGCCACGAAACCCTCTCCGACCTGCGCGCTCTGCGCCGCGCTCTGCGCGCCGGAAGCTACGATACGGTGCTGGATCTGCAGGGAGCCATCCGCTCCAGCGTTGTGGCCCGGCTCACTGGCAGCCGCCGCCGCATTGGCGAGGCCGCTCCGCGGGAGACGCCGGCCCGCTGGCTGACCAACGAGCACGTGGTCACCCGTGGCGCACACGTGATTGAGCAGGACGTGGAGCTGGCCGCGGCCATTGCCGCCGACGAGTTGGAACCGGTCCTCCCCCAGTTGCCCGTATCTCCCGCGGCAGAGGCGTGGTGCAACCAGATCCTTACCTGTTCCGGAGCGCCCGCGGTGCTCATCAATCCCGGCGCAGGCTGGGGTGCAAAGCGCTGGCCCGGCGAGCGTTACGGCTCCGTTGCCAAAGGTTTGATCGGGCAGGGATACCGCGTTTTCCTGAACGTGGGCCCGGGCGAAGAATCCTTGGCCGCGCCCATTGTGGAAGCCACCGGAGGCCAGGCCATTCCCGTGGCGGCCACTCTGGATCAGCTCATTGCCTTGACGCGCCGGGTGCGGCTGGCCATTGCCGGCGACACCGGACCGCTGCACCTGGCCTGTGCTCTGGGCAAGCCGGTGGTGGGCATCTACGGACCCACCGACCCCAGCCGCAACGGGCCCTTTGGGGTGCCCTTCCGCGTGCTGCGCAGCCCGGAGAGCAAACGCGACCACCGCCGCCTGGCCAACCCCGAGGCCGGTCTGCTGACCATCGAACCCGATGCCGTTCTGGCGGCAGCCGAAGAACTTTTGCAACAGGAAGCGCCTCAATGAGCGAAGAAACGACTCCAAAAGCCAGTTCCATGCAATCGTGGGGGAAGATTGCGCGCAGAATCCGCGTCCCTCTCGGCTTTGTGACCGCCGCGCTCTACGTCTATGAGCTCTGGCGGCAGGCCCCCTCGCCCGCCGCGGTGGCCTGGAGCCTGCTGCTGGTGGTGCCCGGCGTATGGTTGCGCGCCTACGCCTCCGGCTACGTGAAGAAGAACGCCGAGCTCACCGTGACCGGCCCTTATGCCCACACCCGCAATCCGCTTTATCTGGGCTCCATGATGATGGCCGCGGGCTTTGTTGTCGCCCTCCAGAGCTGGCTGCTGGCCGCGGTGCTGGCCGCCGGCTTTGCCGTCATCTACATCCCCACCATCGCCAGCGAGGAGCGGTTTCTGCGCTCGGCCTTTGCCAACTTTGACGAGTATGCCCGCCGGGTGCCGCGCCTTCTGCCCCGCTTGACTCCGGCGCAAATGCCAGCTTCCCAACCGGTTACGGATGGTTCCGCTCCGGATTCCAGCGCCTCGAAAGGCAGTTTTTCCTTTACCCTTTACCTTCAGCACCGCGAGTACAATGCTGCTATAGGCGCGGCGTTGCTCTACATCTGTCTGGTGGGCCTGCGTCCGCTGGTTGCCGTCCTCGTCCACGGAGCACGCTGAGCGTTTTCCGGACCCGCAAGATTATTTTTTCAGGAGCCCGCTGTTTGAAGACGCCCCAGAACCTCCCGGCCATCTCTCGCGCCTTGGCACTCGCAGTGCTGGCCCTTGCCGTGCTTCCGGTGGCTGCCCAGCAGTTGCCCACGCCCCGGCCCGGCTTCAACTTCCCGCAGCGGCAAACCCTCACCTACTCGGTGGACTGGCGTGTCTTCTCCGCCGGCACCGCGGTGATTCACTTTGACGCCTACGGCGACCGCGAGCGGCTCTCCGCCTCGGCCGACACCGTGAGCGCCATCAACCTGCTCTTCCACGTCAGCGACCACTTCCAGTCCACCTTCGACCGGCAGAAGGGCTGCACCTACCAGTTCGACAAACAGACCGTGGAAGGCCGCCGCCAGATCAACTCCACGCTCAAGCTGGACTACGGCTCCGGCAAGTCGATTCTGGATGAGCGCAATCAGGTGAACGGCCAGAGCAAGCACCTGGAAGCGCCCATCCAGGGCTGCCTGACCGACTTGCTCACCGGCGTCTTCTATGCCAGCTCCCAGCCCATTGAGGTGGGCCATCCCTTCGTGATGCCGGTGGTGGACGCCCAGCGCACCGTCCTGGTGACGATGAAGCCCGAGGGCCGCGAAGAGGTGAAGACCCCGCTGGGTACCTTCAAGACCATCCGGGTTCAGCCCCAGGCCGATGCCGGCGTGGTCAAGAACCGCGGCGCCATCTGGATCTGGTACACCGACGACGAGCGCCACATCCCGGTGCAGATGCGCGCGCGGCTGTTCTGGGGCACCATCACGTTTCGGCTAACGGGGAACGACGCGAAGTAAGGCAGGGACTAGGGGAGGGTGCGAAGCGCGTCTGCTGCATGCAATGCCCGCACCGCAGGTGCCTTTCGATGTACACTTTTCCTTCAGGCCAACCCCGGCCTGGGGCCATGCCCGCCAGAAGGAACCCATGCGTAAAACCCTTTGTTTTCTTGCAATGTTTCTCTTCGCTTCCCTTCTTCTCGCCCAAACTTCCCCCAAACATCCCATGACCTTCGACGGCATGCTGGCCATGAAGCGGCTGGGCGAAACTGCGGTCTCGCCCGACGGCAAGTGGCTGGTGTACGCCGTTACCACCATGAGCCTGGAAGAGAACAAGGGCACACGGGAGATCTTCATCCAGCCCATTGCCGGAGGCGAGGCGAAGAAGCTGGCCACCACGCGCCCCGGCGACTTGGGCGTGCAGTTCTCCGCTGACGGCAAGCACATTCTTTTTCTCTCCAGCCGCCAGGGCACGCAGCAGGTCTGGACGGCCAGCTTCGACGCGGCCACCGGCACGGCCAGCGACGAAGCGCGGCTGACCTCCATCTCCACTGAAGCCGACAACGCGCTCTGGGCTCCCGACGGCCACTCCGTGATTTTTACTTCTAGCGTATATCCAGATTGTCCGGCGATCACAACGACTGATCAGTCTAGCGGCGACAAGTGCAATCTGGATCGCGACGCGGCTGCGGCCACCAGCAAGGTGAAGGCGCAGATCTGGGACCACCTGCTCTATCGCCACTGGAACCACTACACGGGCGAGAAGCGCTCGCATCTTTTCCTGGTTGCGGTGGAGAGTGGCGCGATGCGGGACCTGACGCCCAACGATCCCCACGACGTGCCGCCCTTTTCCATCGGCGGCGACGGCGGGTTTTCTATTTCTCCAGACTCGAAAGAGCTGGCGTTTACAGAGAATCTGGACGAGGTTCCGGCCGAGTCCACCAACGCGGACATCTTCACCCTCGATCTGACCAATCCTGCC
>Ga0371490_1000526_pt1 | contig 25444 bp, 19 predicted proteins | sample MB2SIPfraction_FD_207959 | JGI IMG/M metagenome (GOLD analysis project Ga0371490, IMG submission 207959) | Lab enriched peat soil microbial communities from McLean, Ithaca, NY, United States - MB28FN SIP fraction | ecosystem: Environmental > Terrestrial > Soil > Wetlands > Peat | place: USA... | reverse complement strand
GTTTTGGTCGTGGGGGGGGGGGGGGGGGGGGGGGGGGGGCGGGAACTCCGGTTTCTTCTTCGTGCATTTGAAAGAACGCCCGCCCGGCCGCGTGCAGATGCTCGAATGGTTCAAAGACCGATTGCACGTCTCCTACCCGCGCGACCCGGCTTTGCGCTACCTCAACACCGACCAGGTGATCCAGGAAATGCGCCCGCGGCTTCTCACGGTCCCAGGCGTCATGGCCTTTATGCAGAATCCTCCGCCCATCCAGATTGGTGGTCGCCTGACCAAGAGCGAGTACCAGTTCACGCTGCAAGGGCCGGACACCACGGAGCTATACCGCGAAGCCCTGAAGCTGGAAGGGGAGTTGCGCACCACACCGGGGCTGCAGGACGTCACCACCGACTTGCAGGTCTCGAACCCGCAAGTGGATGTGAACATCGACCGCGACAAGGCCAACGCCCTGGGGCTATCGGCGTTCCAGGTGGAAGACGCTCTCGAGACGGCCTACAGCTCACGTCAGATTTCCACCATTTACACCCCCAATAACCAATACCGGGTCATTATCGAACTTCTGCCGCAGTACCAGATGGGCCCGCAGGCGCTCTCCCTGCTGTACCTCCGTTCGAGCAGCGGGCAGTTGGTGCCCTTGAACACCGTATCAAACCTCACCCAATCGCTCGGCCCGCTGGTGGTGAATCACTCCGGGCAGTTGCCCTCCGTCACCGTTTCTTTCAACCTCGCGCCGGGTACGTCGCTGGGCGACGCCGTGAACCGCGTGGAGCAGATCGCCCGCCAGACTCTGCCCTCCGATCTCAGCGCCAACTTCGAAGGCACCGCGCAGCAATTCCAGTCCTCCCTGGTCGGATTGGGCGTCCTGCTGCTCATCACCATCCTGGTGATCTACATCGTGCTGGGGATTCTGTACGAGAGCTTCATCCAGCCGCTGACGATTCTTTCCGGCCTGCCCTCGGCGGCGCTGGGAGCGCTTCTCACCTTGATGGCCTTCGGCTACGAACTGGACCTCTACGGCTTCGTGGGCATCATCATGCTGATCGGCATTGTCAAGAAGAACGCCATCATGATGATTGATTTTGCCCTGGATGCGGAGAGGAACGCCGGAAAGAGCGCGGAAGAAGCGATCTACCACGGAGCGCTGGTGCGCTTTCGGCCCATCATGATGACCACCATGGCGGCGCTCATGGGCACCCTGCCCATCGCTTTGGGCTTTGGCGCGGGCGCGGAATCACGTCGCCCGCTGGGCATGTGCGTCGTCGGCGGGCTGGTCTTCTCCCAGCTCATCACCCTCTACATCACGCCCGTCTATTACATCTACGGTGAGTCGTTCCAGAAATGGGTTCGTAGAATCAAGAAATAGGTGTGGGGGAGCGGGGAGTAGAAGAGCTTTCAGTTCCAGCCCGGATTACTAACACCCGGCGCCTGACCCTTCTTTCCGGTTCCCTACTTCTTGAGGTCCTCCGGGAAGTCCGTCAGCCGACCCAGCATTTCGTAGACACGCACCAGAGCTTGATTCACCATGCGTTCACCGGCGCCCACTTCTACCTCCGTGGCCGTGCTGGCGGCGCCGTACCCACCCAGCGAGGCGGCCCGCACGGTGGGGAAATACTCAAAGCTCCCGTTCGAGTAACCCATGAAGAAGGCGTCGGGCACAGGGCAACGATTGCGCCAGTCAATTTGAAAGTCCACAAAAGGTTCACCGGGCATAGTCATGAACGCGATGCGCTTGTTGATGAGCAGTGTGGCCACAGGCAGGCGCATCGGCTCGCTACGATGGCGGTCGAAGCTCGCCGCCGCTTCCGGGCCCCAGGAGCTCAGGAGCGCAGCGCGCCATTTGTCGGGGTTCCAGCGCAGGTGCATCTCGAGTAAGTCTTCCGTGAACTGCAGACTGGCATCGGCCTCCGGCCTGGTCACGATACTTTTTGCCACTCGCGCGGCCTCTTCGCCGATTCGGTTGCCGGTCCAATCGCGCCGGCCGAAGGCATCCTGTTGGAGCGGCGTGACGGCGTAAAAGGGATTGATGTCGCCGTCGCCGCCTTGCAGGAAGAAGCAGAGCGGCGGGGGCCCGGAACTTCCACTGGCGAATGATCGCTCCACGGTCGAGTCCATCACGCCGGGCCAGTCGGCCGAGTATTTCAGGTTGTCGGGGCCGAAGACCACCGGGTGGCAGGCGTAGTTCACCAGGACGGCCAGCGGTGCGCCTGCGGCGTTATCGATGCGCAGGATCGATACGGTGGGATCGACGGGCGCCGTCGGCACCATCGTGGGGTTGACCTCGAACCACCCGAACCTGCCATCGGGTTGCTCGCGCAGCCGATTGTGGCCGATATACGCCACGCCGTACCCGGTCCCCAGGCGCGCTTCCACGGCGCTCTGCTGGGCCTCGGCGATGGCTTTCGAGATCTTTTCGAGGACGGGCGTTTCCCAGTCGGGGCCTTGCAGCGGCGGGTACTCATCCGGGATAGCCGGCCCGGCGTGGGTGTGAATCGCCGCGGTTAGCACGTAGGAGATGCCGTATTTCTCTTTCGCCTCCTGGCGCAGTCGCTCAATCCAGGCGGGGGCGAAGGGACGGCCCAGGTCGCAGACTACCATTGCCAGGCGTTGGTCGCCGGCCTCGAGAACCAGCACCCGGGCGTAGAGCGGATCCAGAATGCCGGTCGCGCCTTCCTTGCGCCCGCCATACCCGTACATCTTCAGGCCCAGGGGCGGCGTGATGTCTACCTTGGCCACACCGGCTTTCAACGCGGCGCTCAGGCGAAGAACCGGAAACATCCATATGAATATACACAATATACAAACGTTTCTCATTATGCTACGCATCACACCTTCCGGGAATCCAAAGGAATGAATTGCCAGGACGAACTTTAACAGGCCAGGGCGGATGGTTCAAGGCTTCCCGGCGCTGGTCACGGGTGTTGACTAGCCTGGACCCGCGGGCCCAAAATGAACATCCGGCGTGCCGGTCCCGCCCCGGCTGATAAAAACGCCGGTTGCGGTCCACCCTCTCCCCCAAGGGAGCGAGGGCAAGAAAATCAAACCAACGCTCATGATAGACCCTACCATTCAGCTCCTCTCAGACCTGGTCGCCACGGACTCCGTCAACCCTGCGTTGGCGTCCGGGGGAGCCGGCGAGGAGAACATTGCCCGCCTCATTGCCGCCGAGATGCGTTCGATCGGCATGCCGGTCGAACTGACCGAAGTCGCTCCCCATCGCCCGAATGTGCTCGGGGTGCTGGAAGGGAAGGCTCCCGGATGCTCCCTGATGTTTTGCGGTCACATGGATACGGTCGGCGTGGGGGGGATGGCAGCCCCGTTCACTCCCCTTGTGCGCGAGGGCCGGCTCTACGGCCGGGGATCGCAGGACATGAAAGGCGGCGTGGCGGCGATGCTCGGAGCAGCGCGCCAGCTAGCATCCTTCGGTGGACTCCCGGCAGGAAGGTTGATCGTTGCTGCCGTGGCGGATGAGGAGCACGCCAGCCTGGGTGCGCAAGAAGTTGTAAGGCGCTGGCGAGCCGACGGCGCCGTGATCACGGAGCCTACGGACCTTGAGATCGCCCTGGCCCACCGGGGATTTTCCTGGGTCGAGGTCGAAACTCGAGGGATTGCTGCGCACGGCAGCAAGCCGCGCGAGGGCCGGGACGCAATCTTCCGCATGGGAAAGGTGCTAAATCGACTGGCGAAGCTGGATGGTGATCTACAGGCGACGCCCCCGCATGCGATCCAGGGCGCTGCCTCTCTGCACGCCTCTCTGATCAGCGGCGGCCAGGAACTGAGCAGGTATCCCGACAACTGCCTTCTACAGTTCGAGCGGCGCACCACGAGTGCTGAACCTGACGGAGTCGCGCTTCGGGAGATTCACGATATCCTGAGGACTCTGAAGGAGGAGGACGAAGAGTTCGAAGCTTCCGCTGAGCTCATTCTGGAGCGATCAGCATTCGAAATTCACAGTGAACATGCGCTGCCCAAGCTATTACGAGCAGCGATGATCCGGGTAGGACGAATGCCGCGTGAGGGAGGCGTTACCTTCTGGACCGATGCCGCCATCCTGGCGCGGGCAGGAATTCCCACAGTAATCTTCGGCCCGGGGGGAGCAGGACTGCACAGCCGGGAAGAGTTTGTGTATGTGGCGGACGTGCTTGCCTGCCGGGATGTGTTGGCAGAACTGGCCCGGGTGTTTTGCGCGGGAAAAGCCACCCTCGATGCTTCCTGACGGTGGGACGAATGGACCTACGGCCCGGTTCCCCCGCCCGCTTTTTTCTCCAGGGCCGGCAGGATGTACTGCGTCACGAAATGCTCATAGCGGGCCTGGACCGCATCCGTCACCGGAGAGGTTCCGAGCGGCCCGCCCGGTGACGTAGGCTGAAAATACACGTCACCCGGCCGACCGAAGGAGCCCGGATCAGTTTTCGTGAATTTCTCGCCGTCGCTTTCGGCAAAATCATAGATTTCCTTGGCGCTGTAAGTCTTTAACTGCTCGGGTGAAAGCTGATCGACCGTCCGGATGACAATACGGAGTTTCCCGAAGGCGCGGCCCTTGTCGTAGTCAACGCGGAGAACGTGCTGCTGCACCTGCCCCGCGTTCTGGGGATCATTGACGGTATCCGCCAGCAAGTAGAAATCTTCGAGCTTACCGCCCATTTTCGAATCCAACAGGTTGTAGAGACGGAGGGTTGGGTCATCCGAACTGACCGGGGGGAGCTTATCTTTCGCGCCCAGCAGGGCGGCACGGCCGCCTCCGCAGAGCAGAATCGTCAGCAGAGCCCCACCACTGATTGAAAGTACCCGCGAATTGGATCTCATGGTCCCTCCCAGGACTCGCCCGCGGCGAGTAAAATGGCCTTCGATGTGGCCAATGCGTGGGACCGCACTGGCAAGATACTACTCCCCGTAGAGTGGGCAACACAATACCCCACTTAATAAATTGGGGTCTGCGGCGCCTGGGTGGGGCACCGGAGACCTGGCAGAAAGATGAGTGTAAGCAACAGCCAGAAGACAGACGAAGATTCTCCCTCCGTACTCATGCTCCTTACTCGAAATTCTCACCAGGCTGGGACGGTTTGGGGGGCTGCCGGAAGGTCTGGGCTCTTTACAGGCTGGGAGGCACAGGTTTTTCGTGCCCCCTGCGGGGATCAAGGATGAACAGCGCCGAGCACCATCCCGAGCCGTGCTGATGCCTCCCGCGTCCTTCGGGCTGGGGCGCCCATCCTCACGGATAAAGCAGATACTGGGCGCGGAGCTTCTTGAACTTCTCCAAGGCATCCTGCCAGTCGTACCAGATGCGTTGGGGATCGCGGCCCACGCGGATCGATTCCATTACCTTATGGCTGCCGATCAAACGCCGTGAGCCATCCAAGTTGAAATCGTTGGGATAAAGCTTCCAGAGCGCGGCCAGCAGCTCCACACCCATCTCGGTCGGCTCCAGGGCCTGCCGGTCGAGCAACACGATTTGCACGCCGTGGCACAACTCGCCTGCAAAGTTGCTGGTGAGCGGCCTGAAATCCATGGGCAGAAAGCGCACGCCCTGAATTTCCCGGCCATTCAGATATGCAGCCAATTCCTTTCCGTTAATCCACGGCGCTCCCACCATTTCGAAGGGCGAATCGGTACCGCGGCCCAAGCTGACGTTCGCCCCCTCCACCAGGCAGACACCCGGATAGAGGATTTCCTCTGTCAGGTTCCGCAAGTTCGGTGAGGGAGGAACCCAGGGCTGTCCAGTCTCATCGAACCAGTCGGTTCGCTGCCAATCCCGCATCTTCACCACGTGCAGCTTCGCGTCCAGGTGATTCTCGTGGTTGTACATTTCCGCCAGCTCTCCCACCGTCATGCCGTGGCGCACAGGCATGGGGAAGTAGCCAATGAACGAGCGCAGGTCCAGGTCCAGCATGGGACCTTGGACATCCACACCATCGATCGGATTCGGCCGGTCGAGGACATAGAACTCTATTCCCCTCTGGCTGGCGGCTTCCAGCGTATATCCGAGCGTGGTGATGTAAGTGTAGAAACGGGCGCCGACGTCCTGAATGTCGAAGACCAGCGCATCGAGGCCTTCCAGCATGGCGCCCGTGGGCCGCTCCACGTCACCGAACAGGCTATAGACAGGCAGGGCTGTCGCAGCGTCGCGGGTGGAATCAACCGGGGCGCCTTCCGCCGCGGAGCCCGCCAGTCCGTGCTCCGGGCTGAACAGCGCCACCAACCTCACGCCCGGCGCGCGATAGAGCACGTCGATGGAGCGGCGCCCATCGCTCGTGAGCCCGGTGTGATTGGTAATCAGCCCCACGCGCTTCCCCTCGAGCGGCGCGAAATTTTCCTCCTCCAGCACATCGATGCCGGTCTTCACCTTGCCGTTTCTCAAGCCCTGCGGCCGGTAGCTTTTCATGAGCTCAAAATACCCGGTCAGTGAGCGGCGGCTGGCCAGGACTTGCTCGGTGGAAGCCGGCCCCAGTGCGCCCGCCACGAGCGTCGCCACCTGCGTGCGCAGCGGCACCACATCACCTTTGCCATCCGGGTGAACGCGGTTGGTCAGGATGATCACGTAAGTCTTCGTTACCGGGTCAATCCACAGAGACGTACCCGTGAAGCCCGTGTGCCCGAAGGAGCCCACGTCGTACAACTCGCCGCGGTTCGAAGCGAAGGGCGATTCGATGTCCCAACCCAACCCGCGCAGCACCGTCTTGTTGGGGGGGGTCTGCGGCGTGGTCATTTTCTCCACCGTCAGCGGGCTCAGGATGGTCACACCGTTGTACGTGCCGCCCGCCAGCAACATCTTGGCGAAGATGGAAAGATCGTCGGCGGTCGAAAACAGACCCGCGTGCCCCGCCACGCCTCCCATGTTGTAAGCGGTGGGATCGTGGACTTTGCCCCAAAGCATGGGGCCGCTTTCACCGTGCTGGTACTGGGTGGGCGCGATGCGCGCGCGCAGCAAGGCGGAGGGATTGAAAGAAGTGTCCTTCATGCCCAGCGGCTTGAAGATGTGCTCCCGGCAATAAACATCCAGCGGCTGTTCCGATACCCGCCGCACCAACTCCCCCAGCGTTTCAAAATTGATGTCGCTGTAAATGAAGCGCGTACCCGGCGGCAGAATGGGCTTCTCGGCCACAATCATCTTCATAGCCGTGTCGTAACCCGACCATTCCGGTTTCAAATCGAGATCCGGGCGCAGGCCGGAATAGTGCGTCATCAGCTCGCGCACGGTGATGAGTTCTTTCCCGTTCTCCTTGAATTCTGGCCAGTAATCCGCCACGGGGGCGCTGAGCAGGATTTTCCCCTGCTCCACAAGCTGCATCATCGCGGTCGTGGTGGCTATCACCTTGGTGAGCGAGGCCATGTCAAAGATTGTGTTCAGGGCCATCGGCCGCCGCTCGGGGACCAGCGCACGGGCGCCGAAAGCCCGGCGATAGACCACCTTGCCGTCGTGGCCGATCAGGACCACGGCGCCCGGACATTTCCGGTCATGGATGGCCTGCCTGACCACGGAAGCGATGCCTGTCAGGCGCTGCTCGCTCAAAGCCGGCGAAGTCGCCGCGACACCCGGCCGCCCCCCGGCGGCGGTCGTCCCGGCCCCTGCCCAAAAGCACGCCGTCAAAACGCCAGACACGAACCAACGACGTTGAATCACGGTTTACCTCACTCGAATTTTTCGCCGTGTGTAGGGCCGCCCTTTGGGGTGGCCTGGGCCGGCACCAGCCCCGGCCTTGTCCAAATTACGCTCGGTCCGGGGGGGGCGGAGCCGCAGGTTGCCGCACACCCTGGCGAGCGCAATTTTGAACGAGATTGGTCATAGACCTCCACAACAAAGAGCCGAAGTGACCCACTACCAAAACAGCAGCGCTGCCTTTACCAGCAGAGGCCTTGGTAAGAGGCCATGCCCTCGGGGCGGTCTGCCTTTTCCAGATGAGCTAAGTCAATGATGATTTGCTCCGGTCGTAACAGGGCAGCGAGTTCGGCCCGATCAACCGACTTCGTTCCGATAACCACCACCTCGGCTGCTCCCACGACCTCTGCCATGCTCGTCGCCAGCAGCGAGCCGATGTGCGGAATAACCTCATCGATGAATTGTCGATTCGAGCCCACCAGATGTCCCAGTGAAACGCATGGGTCCCAGATGCGGATGTGGCAACCCTCTCCGATCAGCCGCTTGGTCAGCAGCACCTGGGGGCTCTCGCGCAGGTCGTCCGTGCCGGCCTTAAAGCTCAGTCCCAGCAATCCGATTTTCTTCTTCGCGGAGCGCAGTATGGTTTCCACAGCACGTTCCACATGCTCGGCGTTGCTGGGCAAGATCGCTTCGAGCAGCGGTAATCGCAGGTCCAGCTCATGGGCGCGATACTCGAGCGCGCGCAGATCCTTCGGGAGGCACGACCCGCCGAAAGCAAAGCCTGGCGAGAGATAGGCACGGGAAATATTCAGCCGGGTATCGGAGGTAAAGATTCCGATCACGGCTTCCGTGTCGACCCCGAGTTGCTTCGCCAACGTCCCGACCTCGTTGGCGAAGCTTACCTTCAAAGCATGGAAGGCGTTCGAGACATATTTGGCCATCTCGGCCACGGCCAGAGAGGTTTCAAAAACCTGGCCCGGAACCCAGCTATAAACCTCGCGCAGGGGAGCCAGATGTTGCGGCGCCTCGGCGCCCAAGATCGTATAGGGGGGCTCGAAGAAGTCGGCCACCGCCGTCCCTTCGCGCATGAACTCGGGATTATAGCAGACGGCGAAATCCACCCCGGCACGCTTATGGCTGGAACTTTCCAGAGCCGGAACCACCACCGACTGGGTGGTGCCAGGTAGCACTGTGCTGCGCAGGACAACAGTGTGGTATGAATTCTTGGCTGCCAGGCCCCGCCCGATCTCGCGGCAGACGTGCTCAATCTGCGTGACATCGATCTTACCGTTCCGATGGCTGGGGGTGCCCACGCAGGCGAAGGAGATATCCGACTGCGCGACGGCCGCGCTGGTGTCGGTAGTAGCATGCAGACGGCACGCCTGGTGACTCTCAGCCACCAGTTCGTCCAGTTGAGCCTCGATAACCGGACTCCGCCCTGCCTCGAGCATTTCGACCTTGTCCGGATTGACGTCCACCCCGATCACCCAGTGGCCCTTGCGGGCCAGGCACGCGGCCGTTACGGAGCCGACGTAACCAAGTCCGAAGATACTGATGGAGCATATGTTTGTCCCCATACATGTCCCCCTCGTCTTCAAGCTACCTGCCAGACACCTCGGCGCGCGGGGCTGAGTGTAAACAGTGATCGACCTTGATGCGCCGCGACCCAACCTCGAACGGCTTGGCACAAAAACCGCGCTGGCGATTCCGTCCGCATGATTTGAGAGTTGGATTCAGTAGGTCCCGCATGCAAGCTCAGGATAGCAGTGATCCTAACACCACCTCTGGAATCGGGCAAGCCGGTGAACTGCAGTGACTCTTGAAAACCTGCGCCAAGGTATCGTAGCGTATACTCTCCTCTGCGTAGTTCAAAGTCTGGGATGAGGAACTGCTGTCCGCAGAAGGTAGGCCCGGAAAGGTGTAGCTTTGCGCCTGATTGTCAAGATAGGAAGCAGTATTATTGCCCCAGGGGGCCGGCTCAGCCCTTCCCGGGTACGGGCCCTGGTTGACCAACTTGACCTCGTCCATCACGAACATGTGATCGTAACCTCGGGTGCCATTGCCTGTGGCGCATCCGTATTCGGGTCCGACCATACGCCTTCGCGCGTAATCCGGATGCAGGCTGCCGCAGCCGTTGGGCAGAGCCAACTGATGCACACCTACGAACAGCTCTTCTTCGGCAAGAAGGTGGTCGCCCAACTGCTGCTTTCAAGTGATGATTTTACCTCCGCGATCCGTTATCGCAATCTCTGCCACACGATCGAGGAACTCCTCCGCTTGAAAGTGTTGCCGATTGTCAACGAGAACGATTGTGTCTCCGTGCGTGAGCTGGAGGGCACTTTTGGAGATAATGACGAGCTCAGTGCCCTGCTGGCCGGTGCCGTCAAAGCGGATTGGCTGATTCTCCTCACCGACGTGGACGGTTTCTATCGGCGCCGTGGTCCGAACGGTGAGCTCCGGCTTGTCCGGCGAATCAGCCGGTTCACACCAGCGCTGGAAGCCGAGTGCAACGGAAAAGGAGAACTGGGACGCGGCGGCATGCAATCGAAGCTCCGCGCCGCGCGTCTGGCCACGGCTGGGGGGACGCACGTCGCCATCGCCAATGGCTGCGATCCAGACGTTATTCCACAGGTCCTGAAGCACCGGACGGGAACCTATTTCCCACCGCAGCGCAGGAAAGGGACTGGTCGATGAGCACTGCTTCGGCAAGCTTTTCGATTTCCACCCGGGAGAAGCTGGAGTCTGCTCGCCGGGCCGCGGCGGAAGTCGGCCGTCTCTCGGCTACACAGAAGAACGAGATTCTGGCTGCCATGGCCAGGGAGATCAACCGCCATCGCGACCAGATCCTAGCCGCCAATGCCGCGGACCTCGCGGCGAGCGACCTCAGCGCCTCGAGCCGGGACCGACTGTTACTTACACCGGTGCGCCTGGCCGCCCTGGTAGAGGCTCTGGATGCGGTCCGGGCCCTGCCAGACCCCGTGGGCCAAGTACTGGCGGAGTGGACGCGGCCCAATGGGCTGCGCATCCGCAAAGTGCGGGTTCCGCTGGGCGTGGTAGGCATCATTTATGAATCCCGGCCCAACGTAACCGTGGATGCGGTGGCGTTGTGCCTCAAGTCCGGCAATGCGGTAGTGCTGCGTGGGGGACGCGAGGCGATTTCGACCAATGAGGCCCTAGTGAGGATTCTGTTGGGGACGCCCGGCGTGCCCAGCGGCGCCGTGGAATTACTGGACTCCCGCTCGCGCGAGTCCGCAAGCGAACTTATGCGCGCCCGGGGCTTGGTGGACGTGCTCGTGCCCCGCGGTGGAGCGTCCTTAATCAATCACGTCGTGGAAGAAGCGACAGTCCCCGTGATTGAGACCGGAGCCGGCAACTGCCATGTCTATGTCGACAAAGCCGCCGACTTCGATGTAGCCGACCGCATCGTCATCAACGCCAAGACCCAGCGGCCCTCGGTTTGCAACGCCGCGGAGAAGTTGCTGGTCCACCAAAGTATAGCCTGTGAGTATGTGCCCAGGATCGTCGAGAAACTCTTGGCCGCGAAGGTCGAGCTTCGCGGAGATGAGCAGACACGGAGCCTCACCCGGGGACGGAATGTTGGGGTTGCCGGCGAGCCCGACTGGCACACCGAGTACCTTGACCTGCGCATGGCCATTGCCGTGGTCCCAACGCTGGACGCCGCGATTGCTCATATCAACCACTACTCGACCCGCCACTCCGACGCGATTGTGACCACCGACGAGGCGCGCGCTCAGCGTTTTCTGAATCAGGTGGATTCTGCGGCCGTGTACTGGAATGCTTCCACTCGCTTCACGGACGGAGGCGAATTTGGATTGGGTGCAGAGATGGGTATCAGCAACCAGAAACTGCACTGCCGCGGGCCGTTTAGTCTGCCGGAGCTAACGTCGACGAAGTTTCAGATTTTTGGGACAGGGCAAATACGTAATTGACGGCCTGCTCACGTGAGCCAGCGTAGTTTTGACGTCTTGATGTATAGTATTTTGGCTTAATGAATTCCGGAAATCGTGACAAAGGAAAATATGAACAAAGGGACCGTTGTCGCAGGTGAAGGTTCGGGTGCTTTCCAGTCCAAGGTCGAAGCCAAGACCGCCCAAGTGGGTGTTATCGGAATGGGCTATGTTGGCTTGCCGCTCGCTCTGCTGTTCGCTCGGAACGGATATGGGGTGTGTGGCTTTGACGTTGACCCCAACAAGGTAACCATGCTCCAGCGTGGCGAGAGCTACATCCGCCATATCCCGCCGACGGTCATCGCGGAGCCTGTGCAGCAGAAACGCCTCAAGGCCACGACGGATTTTTCTCTCCTGCGGGAGATGGATGCCATTCTCATTTGTGTCCCGACGCCCCTCGATGCTCACCGCGAGCCCGATCTCTCCTATGTGCGCAACACGGCCGAGGCGATCACTCCGCACCTGCGGCACGGCCAACTCGTCGTGCTAGAGAGCACCACTTATCCCGGCACTACGGAGGAGGTGGTGCTGCCAATTCTGGAAAAATCGGGCCTGCGCTGCCCGTCGAGCCCCTATGCCACGGATGGGCGCGTGGTCACGTCGGCGAAAGAACCCCAAAGCGACTTTCTGCTGGCCTTCTCCCCCGAGCGTGAGGATCCAGGCAATAAGCAATTCCAAACTCATCAGATCCCAAAAGTCATCGGAGGAGTTAATGCCGCGAGCGCCCGGGCGGCGCAGGCCCTTTACGGGCGCGCCTTCCAGTCGACCCTTCTGGTCAGTTCAACCCGCGCGGCCGAGATGGCCAAGATCCTGGAAAACACCTACCGCTGCGTCAACATCGCGCTCGTCAATGAGCTGAAGCTGCTCTGCCTGCGCATGGGAATTGACATCTGGGAAGTGATCGAGGCGGCCAAGACCAAACCCTTCGGGTTTACGGCCTTCTATCCGGGTCCGGGCCTGGGTGGCCACTGCATTCCCATCGATCCGTTTTATCTGACCTGGAAAGCGCGGGAGTACGAATTCCCGACGCGCTTTATTGAATTGGCCGGTGAGATCAACTCTTCCATGCCTGAACACGTGGTGGCCTCGCTGGCGGAAGCCTTGAACCAGCGCCAGCAGTGTCTGCACAATGCCCGGATACTGATTCTGGGGATTGCCTACAAGAAGGATATCGATGACCTGCGCGAGTCTCCCAGCCTGCGAATTATCGAACTCCTGCAAGACCGGGGGGCGCGCGTCGATTACCACGACCCCTATTTCCCCCGCCTCCACAAGATGCGCAAATACGATTATGCCCTGGAAAGCGTCGAGCTTACGCCGGCAGCCCTGGCCAATTACGACGCCGTGGTTATCGCCACGGACCATTCCAACTTTGATTACGCCGCCCTGGTGCGTCACGCGCGCCTGGTCATTGACACGCGCAACGCCACGAAGGACGTGCAGGAGCAGCGCGAGAAAATCGTTCGCTGCTAGCCTTGCCAATTCCTGTTGGAGTCGGGGCCGGTCGCGGGGGAAGGACCTGCGTACAGATCCTGAGGTGCTCCGGTTCAAGTCTGCAATTTCGGTTGCGCCGCCGCGGAATCAGTCATAAGATGGACGCCAAGTCCGCCAGTGTGAGGGCTGTCATGACAGTCAAAGATTTGATCAAGTCTCGCGCCGAGGTTTTTTCGGTATCTGAAGATTCCACCGTTCACGATGCCGCCCGCTACCTGCGAGATAAGCAAGTCCGCTCCGTGGGGGTCCTGAACCGTCAGGGCAAGCTCGTGGGAGTTATATCGCAAAGCGATATTTCTGACAAGGTTGCGGCCGAAAACAAGTGTCCGGCCTGGATGCGGGTTTCCGAAGTCATGAGCATCAACCTGGTCGCCGTCCCGCCGGGGACGCACCTGGATGAGTGCGTACGATTAATGGAAAAGCACGGGATATACCATCTACTGGTCGTCGACGAAGGCGAGAATTTTCGCGGGATGATTTCCGCTCATGACATGCTCCGGGTCATCGCCTCGGATGAGAAGGCGCGCGCCGACATGCTGGAATCCTTCATTTTCTCGCAACGCTAAGCAGGATTTCTGCCCTGAAAATCTCGGTCATGGGTGACGCGGGCTCTGAGCATGACCTTATGGCCGCGTTGTTCCGGGCGGTCGAAGAAGTCGCCACCCAAGTTGGCGTAGCAGCTTCTGGCTTTCAGCCGATGATAGAAACCACCAGGGGGAATGGCCCAGGGCCAAGCGGTGAAGGTAGAATGGGTCCGAGGGTTTGATGGCGACTCCTGGCATGCTGGCGACTTCACCTGATTTGGAATTCCCTCCGTGCCAGTCCCCTCTTAAGAAGCTGGTGTCCTACGCGGCCCTGATGGCTGTCGCGCTGGTGGGCGCCATGTTTATCCCGCTGCGCGATTTCTTCGCCGATCCCGACGTTTGGTGGCACCTCAAGGTGGGCGCCACGCTTCTTTCCACCCACCGCTGGCCCAGCACGGACCCCTATTCATTCACGGCTCATGGCTCCCCCTGGATCGCTTATGAGTGGCTGGGAGATGTCCTGCTCGCGGCCGTCGAGCGGGCGTGGGGACTTCAGGGGCTCATGGCGCTCGATCTCGCGCTTGCCGGGGCCATCCTGCTGGCTCTCTACGCTCTTGCCACGCTGCGCTGCCGGAATTCCAAAGCGGCTTTTGTGGTGTGCGCGGTTTCATTGCCGTTGGTCTATCTTTCCTGCAGCTTGCGCCCGCAGATGCTCGGCTACCTTTTCTTGGTGCTTACCCTCATAGCGCTGGAGCGCTTTCGCGAGGGCCGCACGGGCGCGCTGTGGCTGCTGCCGGTGCTATTCCTGGTGTGGGTCAACACGCACGGCAGCTTCGTCATCGGCCTGGGAGCGCTCGCGGTTTATATGGTCAGCGGCTTGGTGCACATTCACTGGGGCGAACTTCGGAGCCGGCTCTGGACTTCCGCCGAACGTCTACGCTTGGAACTGGTGGCGCTCCTGAGTCTCGTCGCGCTCACTCTTACGCCTTATGGGACGGAGCTCTGCCTCTACCCACTGAACGTGGCTTTCTCCCAGCCCGTCAATGTGGGCAACATAGAGGAATGGCAGTCCATGATGTTCGGCGCATTCTTTGGGAAACTGTTCCTGGCTTTGTTCCTGAGCTTTCTGCTGGCTCAGGTCATCCTGCGCCCGGCCTGGCACCTCGGGGAGCTGGTGCTCTTTTTCGCCGGTATCGTTGCTGCCTGCCTGCACGTGCGCTTCGTGCTGGTTTTCGTACCTTTCAGCGTGCCGCTGCTCGCCGTGATCCTGGCCCGCTGGATTCCGCCCTACCGCCCTGGTCGCGACAAGTACCTATTGAACGCCCTTCTGATGGCGCTGGCCGTTGCCGGCATAGTGTGGTTTTTTCCCTCGCGGGCCAAGCTGGAAAGCATTATGCAGGAGAAATGGCCCGTCAGAGCGGTGGCGTACCTGAAGCAGCATCCTGTCCCCAAGCCTATGTACAACACGTACGGCTATGGCGGTTACTTGATCTGGCAATTGGATGGACAGAACAAGGTGTTTGTGGATGGCCGGGCGGATACCTACGAACGGGTGGGTGTGCTCGCCGACTACCTCAGCATCGCGCGGCTTGCACCCACCACACCCTTTCTGCTGGACGCCTATAACGTGCAGTCTTGCCTCCTCGACCGCGAGGAGCCGCTAGCGACGCTACTCACTGCCTCGCGGGGCTGGCGGAAAGTCTATAGCGACAAGCTGAGCGCCCTGTTCGTACGGCGGGCGGCGGTCGTGGCCCCTTAGTCCCCTCCTCAACGAGGAGGGAGTTCACCTTGCAAGGTCCCCTGGCGATGCAGGAGGGGGCCAGGGCGTGCTCGAGTAATCCCAGCGCCGCATCGGGTAGGAGTGGTTCGCGAACAGGGCTGTCCAAGTTCGCCGACTATTCGAGCGCGGAGCCGCAGGTTGCCGTTCATGGGATCGAGCCTAATTTGAACAAGCCTGAGCCGGACCTGATCGATCAGAAACCCTTGCATCCGGTGAGACCGGGTCGAGCGCCGTCCTGGGCCTGGACTCGGGTGGGTGTGCGCTTGCGGCTGGAAGACCTGATTGCCCTGACTTTCTTCTTGCTCTACCTGGCCATCCTCATTCTTTTCCGGGGCGCAGGCCGCGGGGAAATGTTTCCTGGGACCGAGATGGGCATTATCGTGATCGTCGCGCTGTGCCTGAAGCAACTCCTGCAACAGGCCCTCGAGGGCCGGAAATACGACTGGAAACGCCGGGAAGACTGGCGCAAGTTCTGGAGTCCTTACTTCGAGATGGTGCGGGACTGGTTTCCGTTTCTGCTGATCCTGGCCATGTACTACTCGCTTTGGGGTGGGATCACGCATCTCCTGGTACACCATGACCGTGACGCCATGTTGATCGCCTGGGACCAGCGCCTTTTCGGTTGTCAGGCGAGCGTAGCCGCCCAGCGCTTGATCACGCCGTTCCGCACCACCTGGATGGCTCTGGCGTACGATTCGCACCCCTTTATAAGCCCGCTGGTGGGTTGCTTTGTCTACCTCTGGCGGCCGCGCTCGAACTTTCGCAACCTGATGTGCGGATTGGTCACCATTTCCTTCTTTGGTTTTCTAGGCTACCTCCTGGTGCCGGCTATCGGACCGATGTACATGCTGAAGAATGAGTTCACGGTCCCCGTGGTGGAGTTCAGCCCGCTCGTGCGGCAGGGGACGGAATTCATGGTAGCCGCGCGCATCCTGCGGGATTGTTTTCCTAGCATGCATGTGGGAATCTCATTTCTCGTGTGGCTCTACGCCTGGAAGAACTCCCGCCGACTTTTCTGGGTTCTGTCGCCGGTGATCCTGAGCCTATGGGTCTCGACCGTGTATTTGCGGTTCCATTACGTCGTGGACTGCCTGGCTGGCCTTATCCTGGCGCCCCTCTGTTTTTGGCTGGCGAACTGGATGTTCATACGCTTCGGCGAAGTGCGGTCTTCCGTGCGGCTGCCCAAAATGTTGGCCGGCGGGGAGTGAAGGGCATGTTTTTTCGTGCCCCGCAGGGACCACCCCTTGGGGTGGCCTTGGCCAGGGCAAGCCATGGCCCTACAAAACCCACGTCATGTTTGGTCGTGGCTACTGGCCGCGCCGCGCTACTCGCTTCGCAGGGGTGGAATAACCCATGACTCGGCCATCAAAATCCGTCTTGCCCTGGTTGGGTTTGGCCGCCACGCTCGTCTTGTTCCTGCTCTGCCTGGCGCGGATGCACCCGACAAACTGGTTCGGGATATATCGCGACGATGCCATCTATTTCAGTTCGGCTAAAGCTCTGGCAGACGGCCGGGGCTATATCCTTCCGAGCTTTCCGGGAACCCCGCCTCAAACCAAGTACCCGGTGCTCTATCCCTGGTTGCTGTCCTGGGTCTGGAAGTGGAACCCGACCTTTCCCGACAACCTCGGTCCGAGCGTCTGCCTGACAGCACTGTTCAGTTGTGGGTTTCTGGTCCTCACATTTCAGCTGCTGCGCAAATTCAAGGGCGTGGGCGACTGGCCCGCTGTGGCAATGGTAGCGGTGTGTGCCAGCACCCCGGTTTTTCTGATGGTCAGCGGTTCCTTGATGAGTGACTCGCTGTTTATGTTCTTGGCTACGGCCGCGCTGCTGCTTGGAGACAAAGCCCTGCGCGCCAGCGGCCGCCTTCCGTCGGCGGCTCTGGTGGGAGTTCTGGCTGGACTCGCCGTTCTCACGCGCAGCGTGGGCTTGGCGGTCGTGGGGGGCATCGTAATGGCGGGCCTCTTCCGCCGAGCCCTTCGTCAAGCCGCCGCTGTTTGCGCGGGCGCTGCGCCCTTTGTGCTTGCTCCCTTCTGGGCCGGCCGGATGTCCCGCGCCGTTGGCGGTGCAGGGTTGCCCAATCACTCGGCAGCCCTGCCGCCAGGATGGCAACAGACTCTCGCTTACTACACCAGCTATCCAAAGGTGTGGAGGTTCTGCGTCCCCAACGTCCACGTCTTCCTTAGCGTGTTGCGGGGCAATCTGGGCGCGTTCCTTGAAACCCCCGCCTGGTACTGGCTGCATCCGGCGCTCAAGATAGGGACCGGTTTCGCAGCTACGGCCTTGGGCGCTCCGCTGATGCTCATTGCCCTGGCGGGTATCTTGCGCCAGGCACGCAGCGATGAATGGAAACCCCTGCACTTCGTTTTCGCTCTCTACTCGGGCGTCCTGCTCGTGTGGAACTACCCCGTGATGGACCGCTTCCTGCTGCCGTTTTTGCCGCTCTTCTGCTTGGGCCTCTGGGTGGAAGGAAAGCACCTGGCGGGCTTGCTGGGGGACGCCCTGAGGGCCGGACGCACGGGCGAGAGAGTTTTGGCCGGAGTCATAGCGGCGGGCTTGGCCGCTTTTGCCGGGACCGCGGTTTGGAATGCTTTCGAGTTTTACCGACCGCACCCTTCCGCCCAGCAGCAGGCCGCGCGCCTGAGGCAGGACAAGGCTCAAGCCTACGACTGGATCCGTGAAAACACCCTGCCGGAAGATCGCATTGTGGCCTGTGAGGATGGCCGGGTTTACCTCTACACGGGCCGTCAATCCGTAATCCCCATCGCATTCTCGACTGAATTCAGCTATACGCATGACTGGCGCGCCCTGGATCGCGACTTGGCGCGCATGACGGACACGGCCACCGTGGTTCAAGCCCATTACTGGCTGACCGCGTTCGACGATTTCGTAGTTGATGAAGAGGAGGCAGTGCCTTCCATGCGGGCGCGGGTGGCGCAACTAATGTTGGGCCTGCCCGAGGTCTATCGCAGCCCGGATGGGTGGGTCGCGATATACGATATCTCCTGCTGGCTTCAGCCACAGCGCGCAATCTGTGCGTCGGCCCTACCCGTTCTACCCGCCGGGACTGCGGGAGCCAAGCCTGGCGCGGGGAGGGGGTTGGTCCGATGACCAACTCCGGGCCCACCTCGTTTTCCTACGGCGGCAATGAACTCGAGGCCATGGCTGAGGCCCGAAACTATTATCGCTGGATCTTGAGCATGGTCGGCCCTTATGTTGGCAAGAGGGTGGTCGAAATCGGCGCCGGGGTGGGAAACTTTGCGGCTGCACTGTTGCAGGCGACCAAGGTTTCCGAACTTACCCTGGTCGAGCCCGCCGAAAACCTCTTTCCGGATCTGGCCCGCCGATTCTCCGCCGATGCGCGTGTCCAGGTGGCCAAAGGCTTCTTGCAGGCCGATGCGCTCTTCACGGGGATGGACACACTGATCTCGGTCAATGTCATCGAGCATGTCGCTCGCGACCGCGAATTCCTGCGGGCGGGGTTCACGAAGCTGGTTCCGGGCGGCCGGATCATCATCTTCGCCCCGGCCCTCGCCGCGTTGTACGGTTCCTTGGACAGAAACTTCGGTCATTACCGACGGTACAGTAAGTCGGAGTTGGCTAGTAAGCTAGCCACTGAAGGCTTCCGCCTGGAAAGGCTTCGCTATTTCAACTTCCCGGGCGTTCTGGCATGGTTTCTGACGGGCAGAGTCCTCCGGCGCCAGACCCTGCGCGCCTCCAGCGTGCGCGCTTACGACCGATGGGTCGTGCCCTGGCTGGCGAAGCTGGAGCACCGATGGGAGCCACCTCTGGGCCAGAGTCTCCTGGCCATCGCGCGCAAGCCGCATTCGGGAGAGTGATCGTCTCCTTCTCTAGAAGTGGCGCAGACATCGTGGTGAAGGCTCAAAGTGGCCGAACCTGCGGCCAATCCAACTCGAATCCTTGCGCCACAAGGCTGTCCTGAAAGTTTTCCAGGAGTCTGCGGTTATTGCGAATAGCGCGGGGAGGCTGGCCCAGTTTCAGGGCGTGGACTGCGAGGGCGCCCGCGCCCTCTCCGATATTCCATTCCGCGGGGTGCAGCCGGTAGCAACCGTTCGTGATGTGAGTTGTACCGATGTTCTTCGCGGCCGCTAACAGGTTCTGAACGCGCTCTGGCAGCAGCGCTCCGAGAGGAATCTGGTAAGGCAAGGAACTGATGTCGATGTAGTTGGTCCCTCGGGCGGAAGGATGCAGGTCAATCCGGTACGAACCCACACCCACGGAGTCCGGAAATTTCTCCGCAATGACTTCTTCCAAAGATTTCCCGGTCTGCTTCATCCGCATTTCTGTTCCCACGTGTTGCTCCCGGACGGTGAATTCCGCCCGGATCCTGCGCGACTCGCGAATGTAGGGAAAGGCGGCGAGGCCGTCTTCTGTTCCCACCACGTCCTTGCGCAGCCGCAGCCCTTTCCACCCGTAGCCACCGTTTGGCCGCGGGGCTTCCGTTTGCATCCAATAGAGCAAAGAAAGGCTGAGCTGCTTCGCTCTGCTGAGCAATTCCTTCCGCTGCTCCGGCGAAGCCGTCACGAGATCGCTACCCCAATAGTCGTTCTGAGGCCAGTTCACCAGCGTGATATCACTTAGGTAGGAGCCCGGGAGGAAGTTCGCGCGGTCCGCGATGCGCCGATAAATCCACAGGTTGCGCTCCCCGGCGGCCATCGGCTCCGGATTGGGAACGAGGGAATTTTGGGTGGGCTGCAAGGTTTCCGGGTTACACGTCGTCCAGCTCAGCAGACGTCCGGACCAAGGGGGCGCCAGGTTGGGTACGTACCCGCGCCAGGTGTCGTAGTCGCGGGGGCGCTCGATGGTGTGATCCTCGCCCTCCAGGTAGTCCATGGCAAAGCAGTAAGTGAAGGACTGGCTGTTGGCAGGTTGAGCTTTCGCGGCGGCATGCAGTTCCCCGGTTTCCGCCTGAGATTCCGCGCCCGTGACGAACTCCGTCCCGGTCAGCGGAAGCAGATCCCCGAGTTCCGTAGCGTCCAGGAAGTACTTCGCGGTGATCGTCCGGGTCAAGCCCCTGCGCGTATCGCGGACGGTGGCGCTCGTCACCTTGTCGTGGTCCGTCGTGGCGCTCTCCGGAATATGTTCCAGAAGAACCACCAGTTGGCCGCTGCTCACGTAAGGCGCCAGGGTCGCTTCCAGCACCGCGACCGAGACGCGAAACTCGTGCGTCAGTCGAGATACCGTACCGTTGCCCGGATTCAGGTCGGCGCGCGCGCGGGCCGCTTCGGTCAAGGGATAATCTCGCCGGTAGTATTCACGAACCGACTCTCGATACGCACGATAGCTGCGGGTGCAGCCAAATTGCTCGATCCAGGGGTGCTCATCCGGCGGAACGGCCTGAGCGGTTAGCTGTCCCCCTACCCACCGCGTTTCTTCCGTCAAGATGACGCGCCTGCCGTTGCGCAGGGCAGCGAGGGCAGCCGCAAAGCCCCCCACACCCCCTCCGATCACGGCAATGTCGCATGCGAGTTCTCGGGCTCTCGCGTACAGGCTGGGGATCGCCAGCAGTGAGGCCGAGTACTGAAGGAACTTGCGGCGATTCATGATCACTCCCTTTCGTGCACGGACGGGTGGCGCCGGTACCACCCCGCCGTTCGCCGTCCACGGCGCGTTCACGGGCCTTCACTCAGTCGGATAGGCGGAAAGGCGGGGTGGGGCGAGGTCGGCCTCCACCAGCCAAATCCGGCGGCCCTGGAAATAGTTCAGCAGCTCTTCGTTCTGTTCCCGGCCCATGTCGTGCGCCCAGATCACCTTGGAAGCATCGATATCGGCGTGGTTGTACACCCACTCCCGATAGAACCGGTGAGCGGCCGAGTATCTCACGATGACCAGGTGACGTCCGGGCTCTTGCTCGAGCTGGGCAAGCACGCGGGCCCGCTCCAGCATCCGGTGTCCTGGATAGTTCCAGATCCCGGGCCAAGTCTCGCGAGGCAGCAGGCGCGGCATGCCCGCGGCAGAAAGCACCAGGAGCGCCCCACCGATTAGGGGGATGGCCCGCGTGATGGCCAGCCCCACGGGTCTTTGCCGCCACCTCCAACTCCGCAAGCTGCGCATCGCTCCCAACACGAGGGCGAAGATCAGGCAAGTTCCTGGGGCCGTGTAATGGGGATTGAAATAAACTTCCAGGGCATAGCCGGCAAGGCCAAACCCCGCAGCCAGCAGCAAGAAACGCGTGCCAGGGGTAATCCGGCGCCAGGAGAATCTGTAGGGCAGAATGAATATGGCCATGATCAGAGGAAGCGTGAACAAGGGCTGCAAGTAAAAAAGCCATATTTGAACTGCCTTCACGCTTTCCAGCCTCAGCAAACCGCCCAGCGAGCGGGTTTGCACCCAAGCGGGAAGTTCGAAATTCAAATAAAAATCCTTCATCACGGCATGATGATAGGTCGGGACGGGCCGGGGGGTCTGCCAAACGAAGTAAGGAGTCACGAGGTTGGTCGCGTGGTTGAGTTGCTCGGGCATGCGCCAGGGACTGCCGGTGACCCTCCAGAAGTAGTAGCCCATGAGCACGGCTACGAGCCCTAGTAACAGGCCGGCGGGCAGAACCACACGGCGGAACGACTCGCGGAAGGGCGGCCGGTTCTTTCCGAACATCCAAACCAGCAGTGCGGCCCCGGCCGGCAGGCTGAACACCAAACCCTCGTAGGGGCGGCTGTTGGCGAGGATGGCCAGGCCCAGACCCAGCAGCAGGGCATCCGGCACGCGGGGCGATTGCTTCAGGCGCGGCAGCGCCCCAAAGACCAAGGCTCCCCCTGTGGCCGCCACAGCACCTCCCCAGTAGCTGTTGGCCCAGTAGCTGAAGGTGGCGAGGCGAATGACGGCCAGCAGTCCGCCCAGCAGCGCCCACCTGGGGGGCAGCCAACCTTGCAGCATCCAGCAGAGAGCGGCGCACATCAGGCCGAGGCCGAGCCAAACGCCCCAGAAGGGGTGCCCCAGAACGGCCTGTCCGAAGGCCAGGAGCAGACCCTGAGCCGGGGGAAAAATGGATGCGTAGGTCGGATGCCAGAGCACGTGAAAAGTCTCGAAGTGAATCCACAGGGGATGGGTGGGATTACTCAGCCGCCCGTGAGCAAAGGTGTCTGCAGCCAGCAAGTAACTGAACTCATCGTGAACTGCCGGCTGGGGGACGGGGAGAACAGGCAGCAGAGCGGCGCGCGTGGCCAGCGCCGCAAGGCCCACCGCCACGACGGCCAGGCGCGGCCGTTCAGCCAGCCTGCCCAAGGCGCGCTCGCCGGCCTCAAACCAGCCCGCTCCCAGGCTGGGGAAGGCAAAGGCCAGCGCCAACGCCACGAGAATCAAGCCGAATTCGATCCAGGAGATCATGGCGTCGTGGGAGGCTGGCTATCGTCCCCCCCTGGGCTGGCCCCCCTGACCTCCTGGTAGTAGTCTTCCACCAACTTGCGCCCCTGGGGATTCAGGATTCTGAACCGCCCCAGGCCCATCTTCTGCAGCCGGAACTTCATCGAGGTCGCCAGCACACCCAGCCCATACTTCACGCTGCGCGAAAAGTTGATGGACGATGCTTCGGGGAAGTATTTGGTGGGGCAAGACACCTCCCCCACGCGGTAGCGCATGTAGATAGCCTGAGTCAGCATCTCGTTGTCGAAAACAAAGTCATCCGAATTTTCCTCCAGGGGGAGGCTCTCCAGCACCTGGCGCGAGAATGCCCGGTAACCGGAGTGGTATTCCGACAGCTTGTGACCGAGCAGAAGGTTTTGCACCAGGGTCAAGAGCCGGTTGGAGATGTACTTGTACACGGGCATGCCGCCGCTCAGCGCCCCCCGGCCGAGGATCCGGGAAGCCAGGACCACGTCATATTCTCCGTAGGCGATTAAACTGGCCATGGCGGTGACGAGCCGGGGGGAATACTGATAATCCGGGTGCAGCATCACGACAATGTCTGCGCCGCGGCGCAAAGCTTCACGGTAACAGGTTTTCTGATTGCGGCCATAGCCTAGATTCTGATGATGGACGAAAGTCGTCAGTCCCAGCTCGCGCGCCAGCTCGACCGTGGCGTCGGAACTGTGATCGTCAACGACCAGCACCTCCTCGATGATGTCCCGGGGCAGTTCGGCGCAAGTCTGGCGCAGCGTCCGGGCCGCGTTGTAGGCTGGCATCACGATGAAGATTCTCTTGCCGTTCAGCACGAGGCGTTCTCCTCTGCGTTGGCCGGGGCTCGCCCCAAGCGCCCCGCGTCAAATTGCGGACTCATACTAAGGGAGGTTGACGGGATTTGGCAATCCCCGCTTTCCGGGACTTCGCGTTTGCCCCAACATCCCTCTGCCTCCCGAAGCGGTGGAAAAAGCCTAGGCCGCATTGCGAACCCTGATTTTCACGTAATCCCTGCGTTTCCAGTCTTCTCGTTGGCGCTGTACGCTCTTGTAGCGCTGAACTTTAGTTCAGCATATACCGAACCCCGGCGTACTTCGCCCCGATTATCACGTAATTCGTGCACCTTCGGGCAATAAGCCCGCACAATTGGCGTCGGTTGTCCCGTAATTGCTGCATTTTCGTGTAAAAGGCCGGTCCGTCGATGGACATCTTGTCACTGCTCACCTTTTTTTCATATACATAGTCGGATCGATCTTCATTTTTAACATCTCTACGGGTCAACCACCGGCGCCTTCTGTTCCCGTTCCTCCGCCTCGGCCTTCTCCGGCCCGGAAGCTTTCGGCCACTGGCCCCTCCCCTCCCCCGCTGCTTTTCCAGGGAGCAGAGAAGGGTCCTTGCATGTCCGGCCCAGCTTTCGACTTTTTACTTCGGTCCCGCGTCAAACGGATTTCTCCTTTCCTTTCATAAATATAATGGCTAAGAGGCTTCAACTACCTTATTTTTCATAAACATAATGGCAAGGCACAAAACTGACATTTTTTCTACATGTGTTTTCAACAACATAATGGCTCTATCCTTCGTTTTTGCCCCCCGCGCTTTTTGGGCTAGCCTAGCACAACAATAGATTAACTACCTTAGTTTCAGCGACATAGGTTTTTACAAGATACTCGCCATTCATAGCTAATTGCCTTTAGTTTCTGTAACATAATGGCTAGCCGCGGTATTTTCTCCAGCTTCCATCTTACGTTGGTGGCGTTTAATCTCCAGCAACAAGCTAGTAGCCGCGTGCAAAACGCGTTCAGCAGGGAGCCGTCAGCACTCAGCTCTCAGCTGCTGCCCACTGCCTTCTGCCTCCGGTTCTTGCACAGGTCCGAGTCCTTTCACGTCAGCCAGGCGGTGCCATTCAGAGGTCAGGCGTCACACTACCATCTCCGAATTCGACAGCCTCTCGGAGCCCGGCGCTCCCAGAATCCGCGAAGCATTTATATTAAGCGCTATTTGACATATCAATGTCAAGAAGCAAATGTATCCTTTGAGCACAATCACGGTGGGGCCGATCCGCCGCGGCGGACCTTTTATGTCCCTGCCGTGAAGAAGCCAGGACGGGCAAGGGGATGCGTCGGGCGGAGATGAGGCCCGTGTTGCCGTAGCAAGTGTAGCGTGACCTGTTTTGTAAGTCCGCGGCTCGTACCGCTTGGCCGACGAAGAGCCGCGGACCACATAAGCGGTGGTCGCGCTACCGGCTGCGCGCGTGCTGGCGCAAGCGAGCAAAGAAAAACCCGGAGCCTCCTGCGAAGGGGCTCCGGGCGTCGGTTCCTAGTCTATCGAATGACTTCCTAACGAAGCTCACGTGCGCCTGAAGCGGCGGCGCAACAGCGGGGCGAAGATCAGTAGATTCGTCCCGAACAAGATTAGCGCGGACGGTTCAGGTATAGCTGTGGGTGAAGCTGTCGGCGTTAGGTTGGAGCTGTACTCGAAACTGTAATACTCGGAAAGTGGGAACGTGTTCGGACCCATCTCCCCGTCGAAAGTAGCCTGATCGAACTGAAATGCCGGATCAACAATCGCTTGGCAGGACTGAGATTGATAGTCCCAGTTTATAGGCCACTCTGCCGTGCAGTCCGCCTCTAGACCTGCGAAATACTCAGTGTTGGGAGCGAAACTCCATGGCATCGACACATTGGGCGGCGGGTTCCACCAGAAATTCGCACCCGGCCCGGAAAACCACGCGGCG
>Ga0371490_1000525_pt1 | contig 25448 bp, 19 predicted proteins | sample MB2SIPfraction_FD_207959 | JGI IMG/M metagenome (GOLD analysis project Ga0371490, IMG submission 207959) | Lab enriched peat soil microbial communities from McLean, Ithaca, NY, United States - MB28FN SIP fraction | ecosystem: Environmental > Terrestrial > Soil > Wetlands > Peat | place: USA... | reverse complement strand
CCCGCAAGCGCGCCTTGGCGCACTTTGGAAAGGCCGCCCAATGAGCGACCAGAAGATACAACGCGAAGACCTGTCGGTAGCCGACTTTGATTTCGATCTGCCGGAAGAGCTGATCGCACAACAGCCCCCCGCCGTGCGCGGCACCAGCCGCATGCTCTGCGTGGATCGCACCACCGCTGCGCTCACCGATGCGAACTTTGCCGATTTCCCGTCGCTCTTGCGGCCCGGTGACCTGCTGGTGCAGAACGACAGCCGGGTGATTCCGGCGCGGCTCTACGCCCGGCGCACGGTGGTCCGCCAGAACGAGCAACCCACCGGCCGCGTTGAAGTCTTGCTGACCAGCGTGGAAGCCGATGGAGGCTGGCGTGCGCTGGTAAACCCCGGACGCAAGGTGAATGTCGGTGAGCAGCTCGTCTTTCCCGATGCCGCGGGCGAAACCGTGCTGGCCGCCGAGGTAATCGAGCGCGGCGAATTTGGCGAGCGCCTGCTGCGCTTTGCGCCGGTAGAGGATTTCTACGCGGCGTTGGAGCGCATCGGACATATCCCGCTGCCGCCCTATATCCATCGCGACGACACCAGCGACGATCGCGAGCGCTACCAGACCGTGTATTCGCGCGAGCGCGGCTCCGTGGCTGCACCCACCGCCGGTCTGCACTTTACGCCCCAGGTGCTGGAGGCCGTCCGCGCCCGCGGCGTGGAGATCGCGCGCGTAACGCTTCACGTGGGCCTGGGCACCTTCGCGCCACTGCATGTGGACCGCGTAAACGAGGTCAAGCTGCATCGCGAGCGCTATACGCTTTCGCTGGAGGCCGCAAATGCCATCAATAACGCCGTACGCGAAGGCCGCCGCATCGTAGCCGTCGGCACCACCACGGTGCGCACCCTGGAGCACTGCGCCAGCATCGCCGATGGCCAACCGCTCGAAGCCCATAGCGGCGAAACCGAGATCTTCATCTCGCCGGGCTATCGGTTCCAACTGGTGCAGGCCCTGTTGACCAACTTCCATCTTCCGCAATCGAGTCTGCTGATGCTGGTCAGCGCCTTTGCCGGCCGCGAGAACGTGCTGGCCGCCTGCCGCCATGCGGTTCAGGAACGCTATCGCTTCTTTAGTTATGGCGATTGCATGTTCCTTTCCTGATAGACTCTCAAGCGTGACCGATTCGAATCCGAACCCAACCGCCAAGGCCCCCGTCTTCCTGCTGGACACCATGGCGTTCATCTTCCGCGCCTACCACGCCATGCAGCGTTCGCGGCCCATGTCCACGCGCGACGGGCTGCCCACCGCGGCCGTCTACGTCTTTGTGAATATGATCCGCAAGCTGCGCCAGGACTTCCATCCGGAGCTTTGTGCGGCGGTCTTCGACGTGGGCGGCGAGGTCTTTCGTGACGAAAAGGCGCGCTCCATAGGCCCTCTGCGCAAATGGAACGCCAAGTCGCAGAGTTTTGACGAGGTGGATTACGCCGGCTACAAGGCCAATCGCGCCGAGACGCCGGAGGATTTGAAACGCCAGATTCCCTACATCCGCCGCGCGCTGGAGGCCTTGCGCATTCCGATCCTGGAAGCCGAGGGCTTTGAGGCCGACGACGTAATCGGCACCCTGGCGCGCGCAGCCGCAGAGCAAGGCCACGAAGTTTTCATCGTCTCCGGCGACAAGGACATGATGCAGTTGGTCACCGATCGGGTGAAGATTCTGAACCCGCAAAAGGACAATCTCATCCTTGATCCTGCCGGAGTGACCGAGGTGTTGGGCGTGCCGCCGGAAAAGGTGATCGATGTAATGGCGTTGCGCGGCGATGCGGTGGACAACATTCCCGGTGCGCCCGGCATCGGCGACAAGGGCAGCGTAGACCTGATCCTCGAATTCGGCACTGTGGAAGCCGCGCTGGACCATGCGGCGGAGGTGAAGCGCAAAACCTATCGCGAGTCGCTCGAACAGAATCGCGAGGCCGTGCTGCTGTCGAAGGAACTGGTCACGATCGACACCCATGTGCCGCTCGCTCTCGACCTGCCGGCCATGGCCACGCAGTTGCCCGATGTGGAGGCCTGCCGCGAGCTCTTCACCGAGCTCGAATTCACCACCATGCTGAAGGAGCTGGAGCCGGTCAAGCCCACCATTGCCGTGGAGCTGATCGACCAGCCCGCCGCAGCGCAGTTGCAATGCTTCTACGCCGCGGCGCGTGCGCAGGGATTCGCATTGGCCCTGGATGCCAGGACTCCGTCCACAACCGAAGAGGAAGCCCCCCCGCCCCTGCAGTCGTTGCTGGATGTGGCCGAGGAAGCCGAGAAGAAGGCAAACTTCCAATTGGGTGTTGCTGCCGAAGCTGGGTGTGCCTTGCTTGTGCCGATCACGGATGAGCTGCGCACGCTGCTCGCGGATGCCACCATTGCCAAGCAGGTGCACGACTGGAAGGCCGCGCTGCATGCGCTGGCAGCTCAAAACATCACCCTGGCCGGCGCGGTGGACGACACCATGCTGCTCAGCTACGCACTGAATCCAACGCACACCACGCAGGCGCTGGCCGATGTGGCTGCGCGCCATGGGCAACCGCAACCTTCCGGACTGGCAGCCAGTGCGGCGGCCGTTCGCGCCCTCGTGCCGCAGTTGCAGGAAGAAGTAGAAAATGCCGATGTGCGGCGCGTCTACGCAGAGATCGATCTGCCTCTGGCTCCCGTGCTCTTCCGCATGGAGCAAGCCGGCGTGCGCATCGATCTGGCGGTGCTGGATGAGCTGAGCCGCAAGCTGGGCGCGGAGATGGAGCGCACCAGCACGCGCATCTTCGAGCTGGCCGGGAAGCGCTTCAACATCAACTCCCCCAAGCAGCTGGGCGAGATACTCTTTGGCGACCTGGGATTGCCTGCGCCTCCCGCGCGCGGCAAGACCAAGACGGTTTCAACGGCCCAGGATGTGCTTGAGAACCTAGCCGAGCAGCATGCGGTTCCCAAGCTGGTGCTCGAATACCGCCACCTCACCAAGCTCAAATCGAATTACATTGACGCGCTGCCCTTGCTGGCCGATAGCGCTTCGCGCGTGCATACCACCTTCCAATCGGCAGCCACCGCCACCGGCCGGCTTTCCAGCGTGAACCCGAATCTGCAGAACATTCCCGTGCGCACCGAGCTGGGCCGCGAGATTCGCAAAGCCTTTATCGCAGCGGAGGGAACCCGCCTGCTTTCGGCCGACTATTCGCAGATCGAGCTGCGCCTGCTGGCGCACTATTCGGGCGATGCGCTGCTGGCGCGCGCCTATCGCGAAGACATTGATATCCATACCCTCACCGCCAGCGAGGTCTTTGGCGTCCCCATCGACCAGATGGACAAGGAGACGCGTGGACGCGCCAAGGCAGTGAACTTCGGCATCGTCTACGGCATCTCTCCCTTCGGTCTGGCCACGCAGTTGGGCATTCCCCAGGCCGAGGCGCGCGACTACATCGACCGCTACTTTGCGCGCTACCACGGGGTGCGCGAGTTCATTGAGAAGACCCTGGCCGAGGTGCGCAAGGCAGGCAGCGTACGTACCCTCTTCGGGCGCGTCCGGCCGATCCCCGACATCGAGAGCCGCAATCCCAATCAGCGCGGATTTGCCGAGCGCACCGCCATCAACACCCCTCTGCAGGGAACCGCGGCCGACATGATCAAGCTGGCCATGATCCGCATCGATCGCGAACTGGCCGAGCGCCAGCTGCGCACCCGCATGCTGCTCCAGGTGCACGACGAACTGCTCTTCGAAGTGCCGCTGAACGAGAGCGACGTGGTGGCGGAGATCGTTCGCCGGCAGATGGAAGGTGTGATCGAGTTGCGCGTGCCGCTGGTGGCGGCCATGGCCTTCGGCGCGAACTGGAAGGACCTTAAATAGCTTTGCGCCGTAACCCGGGCTTCTGCGGCCGGATCCAGCAACCGATGATCTCTTTCATGGTCTTCAGGCGCTTGCGGAGCATGCGCTTGGAAGCCAGATCGCGCGCAAAGATGGTGGAAAGCGTGTGCCGGTTGATGAGGTAGAAGAAGCCGAGCGCGGCGATGCTGGTATTCAACTGCAGCACATCGATCTCCGGGCGAATCGTGCCCTCGCGTTTGCCGCGGGCAAGAATGCGGCGGGCAATGGAGATGTGGCTCGCGTTAATCTGCTTCGTACGCGGCGAAGCCCGCAGATGCCTGGCCTTCATCTGGTTTTCGCTGTTGAGCAGGCGGATGAACTCCGGATGTTTCAGATAGTAATCCCAGGTGAACTCGACCAGCGCAAGAACCGCCTCATCGGCCGGCAGGGCATCGAGCGTCAGAGCTGCCTCAGCAGCGCGGAACTGGAGATAGGCTCGTTCCAGAACCGCGGTAAACAGCGCGTCCTTGCTCCCAAAATAGTGATAAATCAACTGCTTATTGGTGCGCGCCGCGTGGGCGATGCTGTCCACCCGGGCGGCGTCGAAACCGCGCTCGGCAAACACGCGGGTGGCGGCGGCAAAGATGCGTTCCTGCGTCTGCTCGGGGTTGCGTTTGCGCACCGGCTTCGGGCTCTTTGCGGTCTTGCCGGTAGTCTTCATCACGGAGTATAGTAACCAACCAGTTGGTTGATAGCAAGAATTCTTTAAGCGCATGCCCTGAAGCGGCATGTCCTGGAGAGATGCAATGAATGACGAGGTTTTGTATCGAGAATATCTGTCGCACGGCGCAACGATTGCCGATCTGGTACTGAACCGGCCGGAAAAGGGCAACGCACTGACCTTCGGGATGCTCGATGAGATCGCGGCCTTTTGCCAGCGCATTGCCCGCGACAAGCAGGTGCGCGCGGTGGTGATCCGCGGCAACGGACGGTTCTTCTGCACGGGCGGCGACATCCAGGCGTGGGGCAACCTGAGCGCCACCGAGATGGGCCAGAGCTGGATCCTGCGCGGCATGGAGGTTCTGGAGCAAATCGCCAATCTGCCGCAGCCGGTGATTGCGGTCCTGCACGGTCACACCCTGGGCGGAGGGTTGGAGTTGGCTCTGGCCGCGGATCTGCGCGTGGCGGTGAAGAGTGCCAAGATCGGAATGCCGGAGGTTGGCTTGGGCATGATTGCCGGCTGGGGCGGCGTGCGCAAACTGGCGGAGACAGTGGGCGTGGCTCGCGCGCGAGAGTTTCTCCTGCTGGGCGCACCCATCACCGCGGAAAAGGCCGCGGCGTGGGGCTTGGTGCATGCTGTAGCTGAAGATGCTGCGGCCATCGACACGCAGGTAACAGAGTGGTTGGAGCTGCTGGTGGCCAATGCGCCCATTGCCATGGCGCTCACCAAAGGCCTGCTGAAGACCATGCATACCGAGATGCGCCAGGCCTTTGCTTCAGCGGCGGCGCATGCTGCCGGCACCGCGGATTGCAAGGAGGGCGTGCAGGCATTCCTTGAGAAGCGCAAGCCGGTGTACAAGAATTGTTGAGTTGGGAACCGAGGAACCAGGGGTTGGGAACTACGACGGCAGGTGAAATGGCGAAGACAAAATTTGTAACGGCGGAAGAAGCAGCGGCGCGGGTCAAGACGGGCAATACGGTGGCCGTGTGCGGCAATGGCGCGGGGATGATCTCGGCAGAGGCGATCCTTGCAGCGCTGGAGAAGCGGTTTCTGGAAACCGGTGAGCCGCGCGATCTGACGCTGGTTCATTCGCTGGGGTTGGGCGACCGTGGGGAGTTGGGCACGAACCGTCTGGCGCATGAAGGAATGGTGCGCAAGGTGATTGCCGCGCACTTTACCTGGTCCGCCAAGATGCAGGAGCTGATCCGCACGGAAAAGTTGGAGGCCTACTGCTTTCCGGCAGGCGTCATCCAGCAACTGCTGCGTGAGATCGGCTCCGGGCGGCCGGGGCTCATTACGCATTCGGGATTGGGCACCTTTGTGGACCCCAGGCAGGACGGTGGGCGCTGCAACGCGCGCAGCCGGGAGTGTCTGGTGGAAGTGATGCACCTCGACGGACACGAGGTGTTGCGCTACAAACCCTTCAAGGTGGATGTGGCAATTGTGCGTGGGACCTATGCCGACGTGAAGGGCAACATCAGTCCCGAGGAAGAGGCTGTGGATCTGGACCTGCACACCATGGCCCTGGCCGCGCACAACAGCGGTGGCATTGTCCTGGCGCAGGTGCGGCAGGTGGTGGAAGCAGGCGCATTGGCTGCGCGCAGCGTGCGTATTCCCGGCATCCTGGTAGATGCCGTGGTCGAAGATCGCACCCAGGAGCAGTTCTACGGCATGGGCTACGATCCCACGGTGAGCGGGCAGCGGCGCGCGCACCTGGGCAGACTCGAAGTGGATCTTCCGGCCAGGCTGGAGCGGCGCATCATTGCGCGGCGCGCAGCGCTGGAACTGGAAGCAGGGAAGTCCACGAATTTTGGATTCGGGATTCCCGGCGGGATCTTCGGCGTAATTGCCGAACAGGGGCGCGGCGACGAGTTCTGGATGAGCGTGGAGCAGGGCGTGCACAACGGGCGCATGCTGGACGACCGGCTGTTTGGCGCGGCCCGGAATGCGGATGCAATTCTGCCTTCGGTTGAGCAGTTCGATTACTACAGCGGCGGCGGCATCGATGTTACGTTTCTGGGCATGGGCGAGGCCGATGCCGAGGGCAACGTGAATGTCTCGCACCTGGGCGGAACTTTGATCGGGCCGGGTGGCTTCATGGAGATTGCGCAGAATGCCAAGAAGGTAGTCTTCTGCGGCACCTTCGATGCGGCCGGCAGTCAGGTGGAATGGATCGCTGGAAAACTCCGCGTAACGCGGCCGGGCAAGGTGCAGAAGCTGGTGGAGCACGTGGAGCGGATCACGTTCTCAGCCGCGTATGCGCGTTCCCACAGGCAATCGGTTCTCTACATCACCGAGCGCGCGGTCTTCCGTTTGGATGCCGAGGGCCTGCGGCTGGTGGAGATTGCGCCCGGCATACGGATCGAGCGCGACATTCTGCCGTGCATGGCGTTCAAGCCCTTGATCGGCGACGTGGCAACGATGGATGCGCAGGTATTTGTATAGTCCAGAAGAGCAGAAAGGATAAAGGCCCGGAGCGCAAACTCCGGGCCTTCCTCTTTGCGTCGTCAAGCAGCTATTGTGCGTGCTCGGCCAGCCACTTCTCCAGGTTTGGCTCCTGCAGCTTGCTGAATTCCACACAGCCATCGATCTGTTCGAGCGCGCTTTTGAGCGAGCGGCTGGAGGAAGGCACTTTGTGGATGGTGAAGAAATGTTCCACATCCCTGTGTGCACTGGGGGAGCAGAAGTTGCCAGTGGCCGCGACCAGATAACCGTCCGTCTCGGTGGTGAGTTGTGCTTCCACCCGGGGCCAATTCTCCTTGATGAACTGCCAGGTTAGTTCGCGAGAGGTGGGGGCTTTCAACGCGGCAGCAAGTTTTCGTCCCACGTCCTGATTGCGCACCTTGCCCGAAACCATATATTCGAGCGCGCGGCGCAGCAGTGCGGGGTCCTGAAAGCGTATCAATCCGCTCAGCGCGTTCTGCTGGATGGTCGGTTCTGTCGCCGATTCGTAGACCTGCTGCAGCTTGTCGAACAAGGCAGCGTCGCCGTGTTCAACGGAGAGAGAAAGTGCCGTTTGCCCGAAGGTACTGTCAACCGATCCGGGATCGGCCATGTACCGGGATGCAACCTCGCGCGCTTCGCCCAGAATGGCCGGTTCGCGGCCAACGCCACCGAGCAGCCCAAACAGGCGCGCACGCAGAGTCCGCAGATTGGGCGCATCCTGTGCCGTTGGTGCGGGCAAATGCGCGTAGACCGGCGCAAAAGTGGATTCAAGCCAGTCATCGACGGCAGCTCTCTGCTGCGCAGTGGAAGCAATCTGCCATTCAATTGCGTTCACATTCACCAGGGCCGCGGAAACAACGGTTGCATCGGGATCGCTCTTGAGTGCGGCCAGCAAGTCCAAGTAGTCGCCCACTGTTGCCCGGTTGGCGCGCACCTGCGCCCACTCGTCGCCCACCAGGCCGATGCGTTCCACCGGAGTCAAGTCGCTCTCCGCGTGCGCCACAATGGCCTTGTAGTCGGCGGCGGTATAGGCCGAGCGGTAGTAGCCCATGGAGCGGGCATTGGCAAACAGGAACGAGGCCGCCGGCACCTGGAGCACGTTGGATTCCGGAGTAAGAATCTGGCATTCCTGAGCGCCGGAACCGGACTTGAAGCAGACGGGCAGGGTCCACTTCTGCGCCGGATCGACGGCCTCGGACGGGCTCAGATAGAAGCGCTTCTGGCTGACGGCAACTGTACCGTTGGTGGTAGCTCCGAAGGTCAGGATGGGCTCACCGGGCTGCGCGACCAGCGAATCCATGATCTTGTCGATGGGCTTGTGGCTGACTGCGGTTTGCGCGTTCCAGAAGTCCTCGGCCGTGGCGTTGCCATAGAGGTGCGCGGCCAGATAGTTGTGCACGCCCTGGCGAAACACCTCGGGACCGACAAAGTTCTCCACTGAGAGCAGCACGTCGCTGGCTTTGCCGTAGGCGATATCGTCGAACATCTGGTTGATCTCATCCGGTGTATCGGCCTTGGCGCGGATGGTGCGCGTGGTTGGCTGTGCATCGATGTTGAGCGTGGTGTTTAGGTCGTCGGCCACGTCTTGCTCAAAGCCCCACTCCGGGTGCAGCGCGGCGATGGGCCTTGGTTCCATCCACGTGGCAAAACCCTCGTTGAGCCACAGATTGTCCCACCACTGCATGGTGACCAGGTCGCCGAACCACTGGTGGGCCATCTCGTGCGCCACCACGATGCCCACGCGCTTCAGTTCCTTCACCGAGGCGGTCTTCGGGTCGGCCAGCAGTTCGGTTTCGCGGTAGGTGATGGCGCCGAAGTTCTCCATGGCCCCGGCCTCAAAGTCGGGAATGGCGATCATGTCCAGCTTCTTGAGCGGATAGGGAATGCCGAAATAAGTGTTGTAGTAGTGCAGCACATACTTGGTCACGTCCAGCGCGTAGGGCGTGAGGGCCAGCTTGTCGGGCGTGGAGCAGACGCGCACGGCCACTCCATCCTGGGAACCCTCGTTGCACTGGAAGTCACCCACCAGAAAGGCCAGCAAGTAGGTGGACATCTTCGGCGTGGTGCCGAAGATGAGCGTATGCTTGCCGTTGGCCGCCGGCGTGTCGCTCACAATGGAGCTGTTGGAGATGGCCGTATCCGCTGCATCGATGGTCAGCGCAACGTCGTAGGTAGCCTTGAAGGCAGGCTCGTCAAAGCATGGAAAGGCGCGCCGCGCGTCGGTGGACTCGAACTGGGTGACGGCGTAGTTGCGCTTTTCGGTCTTGGAAAGATAGAAGCCGCGCAGCTCGTTGTTCAGGATGCCCTTGAACTGGATCGCGAGCTGAGCCTTGCCCGCATGAACCTTCTCCGGGAAGGTGAAGGTGGCCTGCTGCTTTTCTTCGTCCAGCGTGACGGTAGCCGTCATCTCCTGCCCCGCGGCCTTGATGGAGACCGACTGGAAAGAGAGCTCAATGGCATTCAGGGTGATGGCCGCGGTGGGCGCATCGAGGACGATGTCGATAGTCTCAGAGCCTGCAAAGGTGGCGGCCTTCAGATCGGGAGTCAACGCCAGCGTGTAGTGCTCGGGATGGACGGAGGCGCTGAGCCGCTGCGCCATGGCAGGTACGGCGGCAGCCAGCGCAGCCAGCACGCCGGCAAAGGCGCAGGTCTTGCGCAGCAGAGAAGCAGAGACGAAAAGGTGCATGGGTCCTCGCGAAATGGAAAATCAACTGCGGGCCGGCCGAACAACGGCCGGAAGCAGGCTGAGTGCCCGAATGGATTCCACGCGGTTGATCTTTCAATTCTATACGGGGCGCCAGCAAGATTGGCTCCTCAACAAAGACGCGCAATAAAAACGCGCCATGCAAGACTGCCCGGCTGCAACCGCTGAGAACAGGCTGCAACCGGGCAGAGCAGAAATGTTGGAGCCGGTTAGAGTTTTGCGGGTTCCAGCCGCGGCGCGGTGCTGTGCAGGACCAGCAGCGCCGTAGGATAGGCCAGGCAGGCAATCACAAACAGCGTGACATAGCTGTGGGTGTAGAAGACGATGAGTCCCGCACCCATCTGAAGCAGAATGCCGCCCACCGCGCCGGCCATCCCGCCAAAACCGGTTACGCTGCCCACTGCGCTCTTCGGAAAAACGTCGGACGGCACGGTGAACAGGTTTGCCGACCAGCCCTGGTGTCCGGCTGCGGCCATCCCCAGCAACGCCACCACCGTCCACAGGCTATGCACGAAGGGCACCGCGAAGATGGGCAGGATCAGCAGAACGCAGGCCAGCATGGTGCCTTTGCGGGCCAGGTTCTGGCTCACTCCTCTGCCAATCAGCCACGCATGGGCCTGGCCGCCGCCCACGCTGCCCAGAATCGAGATCCCATAGGCCAGAACCACCGGCGTGCGCGTCTGCGCCACCGTCAGATGGAAGGTGGACTGCAGGTAGCCCGGAATCCAGAACAGATAAAACCACCAGATGGGATCGGTAAGGAACTTGGCAATCGCAAAGCCCCAGGTTTCCTTCACCGGGAACACCGCGCTCCAGGGCACGGAGTCGATCTTCTCGCCCGGATCGGAGAGGATGTGGGCGAGTTCCGCCTTGGAGACCCTGGGATGCTCCTCCGGCCGCTGGTAGTAGGAAGCCCAGATGGCAAGCCAGACCATGCCCAGTCCGCCGGCAATCACAAACGCGCCGCGCCAGCTGACGAAGGAAACCAGCAGCGCCACCAGAACCGGAGCCAGCATGTTGCCCACATTGGCGCCGGAGTTGAAGATGCCCGTGGCCAGGGTGCGCTCGCGCTTGGGAAACCATTCGGCAACCGTACGGATGCACGCCGGAAAGTTGGCTGCCTCGCCCAGGCCCAGGACGAACATGGCCACCGCCAGGCTGAGCACGGAAAAGGCCGCGCCGGGCAGCATGGCGGCCACGCTCCACAGTGCAATGGCGTAAATGAATGCTTTGCGCGTTCCCAGCTTGTCCGTAACCCCACCGGCCACGAACATGGCCAGCGCGTAGGCCGTCTGGAACGATGCCGTGATGTAGCCGTATTCCTTGACGTTCAGGCCGGGAATGACGGTTTCCAGATATTTTTCCAGTTGGGCGATCACGCCGCGATCCACATAGGCGATCACGGTGGCGGCAAACAGCAAGGCGCAGACAACCCAGCGTTGATGGCTCATGCGTCCGTCGTCGGCAGGTGTGCTGAGAGTAGAAGAATCCAGTGTTTCAGGAAGCATCAAGTGGCTCCGGATGAGATGGCCCATTATAGCGAGCCGCATCCTGCTCCCGCGGTGATCCGCGCGTGTGTTACCGTATGCTGCGTCTTGTATGCTGCGTTGTAGCGCGCCAGCCGAGAAGAGAAAACCCAGGACATTTGGATGTCCTGGGTTTGATTGGTTCTGGATCGCGATTCCGGTTAGCTGGCCCTCTCGCGATGCGGGAGCAGGGAATCCAGAATCAGCAAACATGCGCCGGTAACGATAGCCGAGTCGGCAACATTGAAATCGGGCCAGTGGTAGCTGATGATGTGAACCTCGATAAAGTCCACCACTGAGCCGTAGGCGACGCGGTCGTGCAGGTTGCCCAGCGCGCCGCCAAAGATCAGCGCCAGGGCGACCGTAGCCAGACGGAAGCGCGCCCCCCAGCGGATCATCAGGGCCAGCACGGCCAGAGCCGCTGTGCCTGCAAAGGCCACCAGACCCCAGCGCACCGCAACTGGCGAGGTGGAATCGGCAAACATGGAAAAGGCTGCCCCCTCGTTGGTCCAGTGCGTGATCCGCAGCACCCGCGGAATTACCGGAATGGCCCCGCCGATCGGAATACGGTGGCTGACCCAGATCTTGGAGAGCTGGTCGGCTGCGTAGACAACAGCCGAAACCAGAATCAGCCAGGGTAAACGGCGTGGAGACGGAAAGTTCACTCCGCAGCCTCCGGGCGGGTCACGCCCATCTCTTCCAGCGCTGCGGTGCAACGCGGGCAAACCCTCTCCCACGTCCCATAGTTGGCCACCGAGGGCATGAAGTTCCAGCACCGGGCACACTTCTCACCGCTGGCCAGATTCACGCCGATCCGCACATCCTCGCCATCCAGTTGCCACACGTAGTTGGAGTCGTAGATTTCGGTAACGATTTCGGCCTTAGAGACGTTGAAGAACTCCTTCAAGCTCGACTCGTAGTGCTTCAGCAGCTTGGCCAGCACCGGCCCCGGAGCAATCTCCACATCGGCTTCCAGAGCCTTGCCGATCTTCTTGTTCTGGCGCGCATCTTCCAGCGCCTTCAGCACCTCGTCGCGCACCCGCAGCAGCGTCTTCCAATCCGCCAGCGTCTCGGCCGGATCTGCGGAGAAGATCTCTTCCGGCTTGGGGAAGCGAGCCAGGTGCACGCTCTCTTCGCGGCCTTCCACCTTGGGCAGATACCCCCAGACCTCGTCGGCCGTAAAGCTCAGGATCGGCGCCACCAACCGCACCAGAGTTTCCGTAATCTGCCAGAGCACAGTCTGCGCAGAGCGGCGCGCCTGGCTGGTGGGCGCAAAGGTGTACATGCGGTCCTTGAGCACGTCCAGATAGAAGGCACTCAGGTCGGAGATGGCGAATTCGTTCACCGCGTGGTAGATGCGGTGGAACTCGAAGGCCTCGTACCAACTCAGAATCTTCTCTGTGAGCTCGCGGGTGCGGGCCAGCATATAACGGTCCAGCGGCAGGAGCTCGGCTTCGGCCACGCGGTCCTTGGCGGGATCGAAGCCCGCCAGATTGCCCAGCAGGAAGCGGAAGGTGTTGCGCAGCTTCTTGTAGATCTCCGCGCAGCGGGCCATCAGGTTTTCGCTGGCGGCCATGTCTTCGCGGAAGTCCACCGAGGCCACCCACAGGCGCACGATCTCGCCGCCCATGCGGTTGGCGATATCCACCGGGTCCACGCCATTGCCCAGGCTCTTGCTCATGGCGCGGCCCTGCTCGTCCAGCGTCCAGCCGGCCGTGGCTACGTTGGTGTACGGCGCATGCCCGCGCAGGGCCACCGAGGTCAACAGCGAGGAGTGGAACCAGCCGCGATGCTGATCGCCCCCCTCCAGATACAGACACTTCGTGCCGTCGTTTTTCTGGAACCGCTGATACATCTCGCGGAGTTCCGGGTCCGACTCGCAGACTGCCAGCCAGCTCACACCGGAGTCGAACCACACGTCCAGAATGTCGGTCTCCTTGTGGAAGGCCGTACCTCCACATTTGCCGCACTTGGCATCGGCGGGCTGCAACGCATCGGCGGCTGGCGAGTGCCACGCCTCAATCCCTTCGCGCTCGAACAGGTCCACAACCTTCCGGTTCAGTGCGGCATCGACAATCGGCTCGTTGCAGCTGTCGCACATAAAGACGGCGATGGGCACGCCCCAGATGCGCTGGCGGCTGATGCACCAGTCCGGCCGGGTGGCAATCATGTTGGTGATGCGCTCCTTGCCCCAGCTCGGGTCCCACGTCACCTTGTCGATCTCGTCGATTGCTACTTGCCTGAAAGTCTTATTGACTCCGCCGCACGCAGTGCTATCCAGCTTGATGAACCATTGCTCGGTGGCACGGAAGATCACCGGATGATGGCAGCGCCAGCAATGCGGGTAAGAGTGTTCCAGCGGCGCGCCGCCCAGCAGCGCGCCCCGTTCTTCGAGCAGGGCAATCACAATGGGATTGGCCTCCCACACCCGCTTGCCGTCAAAGGCCGGCGGCGCGGCCATCTGCCAGGCGGACTCGTCCACGTGGATGTGGCCTCCCGCATCCACGCGGCAGGTGGGGTCCAGCCCGTAGCGGACGCCGGTGTAAAAGTCGTCGGCGCCATGCGCGGGCGCGGTGTGGACAGCGCCCGTGCCGGTGTCGGCGGTAACGTAGTCGGCCATCACACCCAGGACGGATCGCTCTAGGAAGGGGTGTTGGAAGGTGGCATGCTCCAGAACCGCGCCCTTGAAGCGCGCTACTTCCTCGAACTTGGCCCATTTGCAGGCTGCGGCCACCTGCGCGGCCAGCGAAGCAGCCACAATGTAGAGCTCGCTCTGCGGGCAACAGGAGTCGCAGGGCGTGGCGGCCAGGGCCACGTACTCAAAGTCGGGATGGAAGGCCACCGCCAGCGACGCCGGCAGGGTCCACGGCGTGGTGGTCCAGATGATCGTCGAAACCGGCCGATTGGCGAGCGCGGGATCGATCTTGGCTGGGTCGCTGGTCATGCGGTAGCGCACATAAACCGAGGGGCTGGTGTGCTGCGCGTACTCCACCTCGGCCTCGGCCAACGCGGTGCGGTCGTGAATGCACCAGTAAACCGGCTTCAAGCCGCGATAAACGTAGCCCTTTTCCAGAAATCCATAGAAAGCTTCCAGGGTCTTGGCCTCGTAGTCGCGCGAGAGGGTGCGATAGGGCTTTTCCCAGCGGCCCAGGCAGCCAATGCGCTCAAACTGCGTGGTCTGCAGGTCGATGTACTTCTGCGCGTACTCGCGGCAGGCGGAGAGGACGGCCGGAACCGGCAGCTCCAGCTTTTTGCGCCCCAGCTTCTCATCCACCTTGATCTCAATCGGCAACCCGTGGCAGTCAAAGCCCGGAACATAGGGCGCGTCGTAGCCGGCCATGGTCTTGCTCTTCACCACAAAGTCCTTCAGCCCCTTGTTCAACGCATGGCCCAGGTGAATGGGGCCATTGGCGTACGGGGGGCCGTCGTGCAGCAGATAACCGGGCTGGCCTTTACGAGCCTTGCGAATCGCCTCGTAGAGCCGGATCTCGGTCCAGCGCTTCAGCCGAAGCGGTTCATTTTGCGGAAGATTGGCCTTCATCGGGAAGGCAGTTTGCGGCAGCGTAAGGGTCGCCTTCAGTTCCGGCGTTAAGGACATTTCGACTCCCTGGAGATCTGCGATCTGGTGCAACTATCAGTGTAAATGGAAGAAGAAAGATTTTTTGGGTAACAAAGGGCGGCCGGCTTCCGTCTATTCTTTATGGAAGCACCCGGCAAGGCGATCTATGAAATTCTGGAGCCTGAAACGGTTGAAAACACCGCTTCAAGCACCGAGACAACTTCAGGCGCATTCGAGGATAATGTTCACATTAGTAAAGTTGAACATTGGCTCCCCAGAGCGTTTGAGGCCGGGCAGCCCACGGTGTGCGAGCCGGCAGCAACTATGGCAGAAGAACAGATCAAGACAACCACGGCAACCGAATGGGAAGAAGGAGCAGCGGGCGACGACGCACTTGTCGACGCATTGATGGGCCATACCTTCGAGGAGAAGCCCATCTGGGCCGAACTCTGGGGCAGCCTCGTCGACCTCTTTTTCCCTCCCAAGCTTCCTCCGCTGGAGCTGACCTCCCAACCGATCCCGGTTCCTGACCGGATGGCGATCAAGACCAGCCCCGTCGCGGTGGGCTTTTCGACCGGTATCAACATCGCCATCCTGCTGATTGTGCTGTTCTTCGGTGTTCGCAAGGCCATCCAGGTCGTCCAGCAGCAGAAGCTGGATGTCACCGATGTGAACGTGAGCGAGTTCCAGGGCATGAAGCAGCCCAACCGCGCCGGCGGAGGCGGTGGCGGCGGCGACCGCAGCCCCGTCGATGCCAGCAAGGGCAAGCTGCCGAAGATCGAACAGAACCCGGTCACGCCTCCCCAGATTCCGGTAGTCGAGCATCCCAAGATCGAGATGGAATCGGCCATCAACGTCCAGAAGGAAATCCAGCTGCCGGATAATCCGTTGATGCCCAACATCGGCTTGAAGAACAGCGCCAACGTGCGCCTGGCCTCGAACGGACAGGGTTCCGGCTCGGGCATGGGCAACGGCCAGGGTGGCGGCTTGGGCAATGGCCAGGGCAACGGCTACGGCACCGGAGTCGGCGGCGGTGCCGGTGGTGGCGTCTACAGGCTGGGCGGCGGCGATACTCCACCGGTTCCCATCTACGCTCCCGATCCCGAGTTCAGCGACGAAGCGCGGCGCGCCAAATATCAGGGCATCGTGCTGATTGCGGTCATCGTGGATGCGCAGGGCAATCCCCAGAATCCCCGTGTGATTCGCGCACTTGGCATGGGCTTGGACGAAAAAGCGCTGGAAGCGGTAAAAAAATATAAATTCAAGCCCGCCATGCGTGGCCGGACGCCGATTCCTGTGCAGATTTCGATCGAAGTGAATTTTCGGCTGTATTAAGCTGCGAGACAGCGGCAAGCCAGGGGCGGAGCGCACAGGCGTTCCGCCCTTTCTGCGCGTAAGCTGGCTCCGGCGGAGTGCGGATTCCTGCATCCCGGCAGCCCGTCCTTTCATCCAGTTACGAGAAATCGGCGGTACTCTGGTGGAATGCGAGGGCGACTGGGCCGACTTCGTCCCTGCACGGGGTTCTTTGAGCCTCGGAAGGTGATTTGGGTCACAGTATACTGGTGCTTTGCACCCGTAAGGTTGAGAACGAGATGTACCTTTTGTGGTTACGAGTTGCGGCGGTTCTGTACGGAGCGGCGGGCCTGACCGTCTTTCCGGCAGTCCTGTATGGGATGGAACGCTGGCGCAAGAGCTGCGTCCACCTGGGCGGCATGGCCTTGTTCTTCCACTTTGTTTCGCTGGTGGAGATGCTCGTCCAGGGCCGGCATTGGATGCCGGTGGGCGTGCGCGAAGTGGAGTCGCTGCTGGGCTTTATCGTGGCCGGGCTGTTCTTCCTGGTCTGGTGGCTCTACGACGCCATCTCGCTGGGTGTCTTTGCGCTGCCTGCCACCTTCTTCATTGTCTTTGTCCCGGCGCTGGGACAGGACCGTTACATTTTCCCGTCGAACGGCATCCGGATCAGCTGGCTGGTGGCGCACATTATTGCGCTGATGTTGGCTTATGCGGCGCTGGGCTTCAGCCTGCTGTCGTCAACGCTCTACCTGATCCAGGAGCGGCGCATCAAGCGTAAGCGGCATCCGGGCGCCGAGTCCTGGCTGCCGCCGCTGGACACTCTGGAGCGTGTGGCCCTGGCTACGCTTGAATTCGGCTTTCCGTGCATGACCATCGGCCTGATGATTGGCGCCGTGCTGGCCCAGGAGACGCCGCTGGGCGCGGCCTACTTCCTGGATCCGAAGGTCATTGCTTCCTTTGCCAGCTGGGGTGTGTATGTACTGCTGCTCTATGTGCGCCGCGCGGCCGGATTGCGCGGGCGCAAGGCAGCTTATGTTTCCGGCGCGGTGCTGGTGGTCCTGATGATCGTCTACGCTGCGAATCTCTTCAGTCATGTTCATAGGTTTGGTGTCGAATGAGTCTGGCGCTGATTGGTTTGAATCACAAGACGGCGCCGATTGAACTCCGCGAACGCATCGCGATCAACCGCGATGAGCTGCCGGAGGCAACCCGCGCACTGGCCGCCATGCCGGGCGTGGCCGAATGCATGATTGTGTCCACCTGCAACCGCGTGGAGATGCTGGCTGCGGTGGAAGGTCCCGAGGTGGAGCTGACCCAGTTTGTGGCCGAGCACTTCGGCCTGAACGCGGCTGAAGTGGAACCCCACCTGTACAAATACCGCGACCAGGAAGCAGTGCGCCATCTCTTCCGCATGGCCGCCAGTCTGGATTCGATGGTAGTGGGCGAGTCGCAGATCTTGGGCCAGGTGAAAGAAGCCTTTCAGGCGGCACGCACCGCGGGTACGGTGGCCAGCCAGCTGGAACACCTGCTGCAAAGCGCCTTTTCCGCCGCCAAAAAGGCACGTACGGAGACCGGCATTGGCGCCAACTCCGTCTCCATTGCCTCGGTGGCCGTGGACATGGCGCGCAAGATCTTCGGCTCGCTGGAAGGCCGCACCGTCTTCCTGGTTGGCGCCGGCAAAATGAGCGAACTGGCCGCGCGGCACCTGACCCAGCAGGGTGTGGGCGCCATTCTGGTAACCAATCGTACCGAAGCCCGCGCTCGGCGCATGGCCGAGGAGATTCAAGGCCGCATTGTGCCGCGGGTCGTACCGTTTGAGCAGCTCTACCAAGCCGCGGCAGAAGCCGACATCGTGATCAGCTCCACCGGCGCCCCCCACCACATCTTTACCCGCACGCATGGCCAGGAGTTCCTGCGCAAGCGCCGCAACCGTCCCATGTTCTTTATCGACATTGCCGTGCCCCGCGACGTGGACCCGGCCATGAACGATCTGGACGGCATCTTTGTTTACGACGTCGATGACCTGCAGCAAGTGGCCGCGGCGCACCTGGAAGAGCGCTCCCGCGAGGCCAGCGATGCCGAAGCGCTGATCGAAATCGAGGTGGAGCGCTTCCACCAGAAACAGCGCGCGGTGAACGTTGCACCTGCCATTGTGGCGCTGCAGCAGAAAGCGGAAGAAATTCGCAAATGCGAGCTGGAGCGGATGAACGGCAAGCTCAGCTCGCTCACCGAAGAGCAGCGCGCCGCGGTAGAAGCCTTGACCCGCGGATTGGTAAACAAGTTCCTGCATCCGCCCATGCAGGCGATGAAGCAGGCCGCGCGCGAGAACGATCAGGTCAAGCTGGACGCATTGTGCGAGACGTGGTCGGTGCAGAGCAGCGCGCCGGAAAAACAAGAAACGGTGAGCATGACGGAGGCGAGCCAATGAAGTTGAGGATCGGAAGCAGGGGTTCGCAGCTGGCGCTGTGGCAGGCCAATCACATTGCTGCATTGCTCACCGGCCAGGGCCACGAGGTGGAGATTGAGATCATCAAGACCACCGGCGACCGTTTGCAGGAGGTGACCTTCGCCCAGGTCGGTTCCAAGGGCATGTTCACCAAAGAGATTGAAGAGGCGCTGGAGGTCGGCCGCGTGGATCTGGCCGTGCACTCGCTCAAGGATCTGCCCACCGAGCTGCCTGCGCCCTTTGCGCTGGCCGCAACGCCGCCTCGTGTCGACCCGCGCGATGTGCTGGTGTCGGTCCAGTACAAGAGCCTGGCCGAGGTACCGCAGGGCGCCAAGGTGGGTACCAGCAGCCAGCGCCGCCGCGCGCAACTGAAGGCCCTCCGGCCCGACATTGAAGCCGTGGAGTTCCGCGGCAACGTGGACACACGTTTGCGCAAGCTGGCCGAGGGCCAGGTAAGCGCAATTCTGCTGGCTGCCGCAGGTCTCGATCGCCTGGGCAAAACCGATTGGGTACGCGAGCGCATGAGCCCGCTCCAGTTCTGCCCGGCTGCGGGACAGGGCTCGCTGGGCATTGAGACGCGCAAGAACGACGCCAGCACGCTGGACGCGCTCAGCTTCCTTGATCATGCCCCGACCCGCTTTGCTGTGACCGCGGAACGCGCCGCGTTGGCCGCGCTGGGCGGCGGATGCCAGGTCCCGATTGGCGTGCATTGCCGCGCCGGTGCATCGGGCTGGGAGATCTTTGGCGTGGTGGCTGCGCCGGAATCGGGTGAGGCCGTGCGCGTGCATCACGCGGTTAAGGGTGAAGATGCCGATGCCGCCGCGCTGGGCCAGCTAGCTGCGCAAATACTGCTCGACGCCGGCGCGCGCCGCATCCTGGATTGCGGAGCAGGGCAGTGAACGAAGGTTCCAGACGCGTGCTGGTAACCCGCGCCGTGCATCAGGCAAGCAAGCTGAGCACGGCTCTTGCCGCACGCGGGCTCAAGCCGGTGGAAGTGCCGGTGCTGGAGATTCAACCTCCGCTCAGCTACGCAGCACTGGACGCGGCTTTGCGCGAGCTCGACTCCTTCGATTGGCTCATCGTCACCAGCGCCAACACCGTGGAAGCCCTCACGACGCGGGCCGCAGAGATTGGCGAGGTGCTCACCACCTGCCCCGCCCAGATTGCCGCCGTGGGCGAGGCTACCGCGAAGGCCGTGCGCAAGATCGGTCTGGAGGTCGCCCTGGTTCCGGAAAAATATGTTGCGGAATCGCTGGTGGAGTTGCTGGCCAGGCAGGTTGCTGGCAAGCGCGTGCTGCTGGCCAAAGCCGAGGTCGCGCGCGATGTAATCCCCGAGGCATTGCATGCGGCAGGCGCTTCGCTCGTGGTTGCCGATGCTTACCGCAATGGCATGCCGGCCGCTGCGCCCAACCAGCTGCGCGCGGCGCTAGAAGCGGGAATCGATGCCGTGACCTTCACCAGTTCCTCCAGCGTGCGGCATCTGGCCGACGCTGCACAAGCCGCGGGGTTTGCGTTTCCCTTTGCCGGAGTGAAAGCGGTGTCGATTGGGCCCATCACCAGCGCAACGTTGAGCGCAGCTGGCTGGGAACCTGCTGCCGAGGCCAATCCATCAGACATTCCGGGGTTGGTGGCAGCCACAGCTCAAGCGCTTGGTCTCGCTTAGCGAGTGCAAAACTGGCCCTTCCCACCACAGCCAGACTCCCCACGTAGAACGCGAAGCGGATTGGCCCCACCGCAGGTGGCTACGAGCGCCAGGTCTTGTCCTTGGCGGTGCAGAGCGGTTCCAGGTTGCACTGGTCGCACTTGGGCTTGCGGGCATCGCACATCGCGCGGCCGTGATGGATGATCTGGTGGCTGAAGCCAATCCAGCGCTCCGGGGGCAGAATCTTCATCAACTCCTGTTCCGCCTTCTGCGGGGTGTCGCCTTTGGCCAGCCCCAGACGCCGCGCGATGCGGAAGACGTGCGTGTCCACCACCACGCCCTCGGCCTTGCCGAAACATACGCCCAGCACCACGTTCGCCGTCTTGCGCGCGGCTCCTGGAATGGTGATGAGCTCGGCCAGTGTCTCCGGAACCGTGCCTCTAAAGTCGGCGACAACCTTCTTGGCCGCGCCCTGAATCGACTTGGCCTTGTTGTGATAGAAGCCGGTACTCTTGACGATCTCTTCCAGCTCTTCGATGCTTGCCGCAGCCATCGCTTTCGGCGTGGGAAAGCGACGGAAGAGCTCCGGGGTGACCATGTTCACGCGCACATCGGTGCACTGCGCGGAGAGGATGGTGGCCACCAGCAGCTCCCACGGCGAGCGGTGCGTGAGCGCGCATTTCACGTTGGGATACGCCTCATCCAGACCGCGCAGAATCGAGGCAACGCGTTCGGGAGCGAGGGGGCCAGTTTTGCGTACAGGCTTGACCATGGGATAAGATTCCATTTCCCTTCGGGGCTGAGTCAAGAAGGTCTACAGCTTGCCCAGCGTCCACTCTTCCAGCTTGTCCAGCGGCAGGCGCAGGCCCAGGAAGAACTGTCCGAATGCGGCGTAGACAGCGCTCACCTCGTCAAAGCGCATCTCGTAGATCAGCTTTTTGAAGACCACCGGATCGTCGGCGAAAAGTGAGACGCCCCACTCCCAATCGTCCATTCCAATCGAGCCGGAGATGATCTGCTTCACCACGTCGCCGTAGCGGCGGCCCACTAGGCCGTGCTCGTGCATCATGCGCTGGCGCTCGGCAAAAGACACCGTGTACCAGTTCTTGTCCTCGCCGCGCTTGCGGTCCATCGGGTAAAAGCAGAGGAACTTGGCGTCGGGCACAGCAGGGAAGAGGCGCGGAGCCATCGCGGCGCCGGCGCGTTCCAGGCTCTGCTTCACCTCGGCCTCGAACGCCGGCGTGTGCGGCTCCAGCCCCATGGCGGCCGCTGCTTCCCAGGTCTTGCGGCTGGACTCGTAGAGGCCCAGCTCCACCACCGAGACGTAGGAGTGCGTCAGGTTCAGGAAGTCGTAGAGCGGCGTCTGCGCCAGCGCCAGCTCCACCTGATTCAGCTCCTCAAAGTTCTTGCGGAAGTGCAGCAGGATCAGGTCGCCCTTGTGGCCGAGCTGCGAGAAGATGGCGGTCTGTACAGGCGCTTCCGGCTCGCTGCGCTCCAGCTGCTGAAGCACGCCGAGTGTCTCGTTCAGGATCTCGGCACGCTCCTCGTCGTCCAGGCCCTTCCAGCCGATCCAGTCAAAGCGGAAGAACTGATGGAGAACGGCGGAACCTTCCAGGGTAAGAGGGACAGGGGAAAACGTGGTCACAAGCTTGCCTCCGAGGGGAATTTGGAAACACTCCAACCATCATCCTAGCAAATGGAAAATACAATCGTGTGCAACCTTCTTTTCATCGGGAAGCGCATTTGGAACAGTAAACAGGCCGATACGGGCTTATATACTGAAAACGTTCATGAGCGAAAAGATTATTGAATTTCTAGTGCAGTTCGTAACCCAGGCGATTGGAGCCGGTGGTTATGCCGGCGTCGCGGCATTGATGGCAATCGAATCGGCATGCATTCCCCTGCCGTCGGAAATCATCATGCCCTTTGCAGGCTACCTGGTTTTCAGCGGCAAGTTCAATCTGCTGTGGGTGGCTACGGCCGGCGCGATCGGATGCAATCTGGGCTCGCTGATTGCGTACTGGATTGGAGCGGCAGGCGGACGACCGCTGGTGGAGCGCTACGGCAAATGGGTGCTGATGAGCCACCACGATCTGGACCGCATGACCCGGTTCTTTGAGAAATACGGTTCCATCACCGTGCTGCTGGCGCGCTTGCTGCCGGTAGTGCGCACCTTCATTGCCTTTCCTGCCGGCATTGCCAAAATGCCGCAGGCAAAGTTTCACCTCTACACATTTCTCGGCTCCTGGCCATGGTGCTATGCACTGGCCTACGCGGGCATGAAGCTTGGGGAGAAGTGGCACACCGATCCCCGATTCCACGAGGCATTCCACCGGTTCCATCTGGCGGTCGAGGTTGCGCTCGTCGCCGCCATTGTGTGGTTTGTCTGGTCCCATATCCGTCGCGGAACTCAGGCCAACGAAGCCTGAAATCAACACGCCAGAGAACACGCTGGCGAAGGGCAGCCTGTTGCAACTGCTCCATCCGTACCCCATCCGGCGGGCGACCGCCGGCAACAACAAGGAAGGCATAGGAATCCAATGCAAAACGCAGAGCAAAGCGGCCACAAGACCGCTCCATCGAAGGTAGCGCCGGCCACCGGCAAGCTGGGCGTGATGGTAGTCGGCCTGGGAGCCGTCGCCACAACGATGATTGCCGGCGTGGAAGCTGTACGCCGCGGCCTTGCCAAGCCGATCGGCTCGCTCACCCAGATGGGCACCATTCGGCTGGGCAAGCGCACGGACAACACTTCGCCGCTGATCAAGGATTTTGTTCCGCTAGCTGACTTGAACGATGTGATCTTTACCGGCTGGGACATCTTTGCGGACAACGTCTACGAGGCTGCCGCCCACGCCGCCGTGCTGGACAAAGATCTTCTGACCCAGCTGAAGCCGTATCTGGAGACCATCAAGCCCCTGCCGGCGGTCTTCGATCAGTACTACGTGAAGCGCCTGCACGGCACCCACGTGAAGACCGGCAAAACCAAGCGCGAGCTGGCCGAGCAGGTGCGCCAAGACATCCGCAACTTCAAGAAGACCGTGGACCGCGTGGTGGTGATCTGGGCGGCATCGACGGAGATCTTCATGCACGCCACGGCGGTGCATCAATCGATCGAAGCCTTCGAAAAGGGCCTGGACTCCAACGACATCGGCATCGCTCCCTCGCAGATCTACGCTTATGCGGCGTTGATGGAAAGCGTACCGTTTGCCAACGGCGCACCGAACCTGACCGTGGACATTCCGGCGCTCGTCGAGCTCTCCAAGAAGAACGAAGCTCCGGTCTGCGGCAAGGACTTCAAGACCGGCCAGACCTTCATGAAGACGGTGCTGGCGCCGGCCTTCAAGGCCCGCATGCTGGGTGTTCGGGGTTGGTTCTCCACCAACATCCTGGGCAACCGCGACGGCGAAGTACTGGACGATCCGGAGTCGTTCAAGACCAAGGAAGAGTCCAAGCTCGGCTCGCTTGAGTACATCTTCCAGCCCGAGCTCTATCCGGACCTCTACAAAGACCTCTACCACAAGATCCGGATCAACTACTATCCGCCGCGCGGCGACGACAAGGAAGCCTGGGACAATATCGACATCTTTGGCTGGCTCGGCTACCCGATGCAGATCAAGGTGAACTTCCAGTGCCGCGATTCGATTCTGGCCGCCCCGGTGGCTCTGGATCTGGTGCTGTTCATGGATCTGGCCAAGCGTACACCGGAACTCAAGGGCAAGGGGATTCAGGAGTGGCTCAGCTTCTACCTGAAGTCGCCGCAGACGGCCGAGGGACTCTATCCCGAGCACGACATCTTCATCCAGCTGATGAAGCTGAAGAACACCCTGCGCCACATCATGGGCCAGGACCTGATCACGCACCTCGGCCTTGAGTACTACGACTAATCTCAATCCAAGACCAACAAGAAATCCGGGCCTTCGGGTCCGGATTTTTTTGTTATGGGTAAAAGCTATTGATCCAGCCCGTAAATACTGATGATTGGGTGCCCCATCCTTTCCGCGTTTTGTGCGGAAAGGGTGGGATAGCAGCTCACGATTTGAGGGCCGAATCGATAGGCAGAAAAGGAGCCGCTCAGAAATCAGAACCCGTGCAGCAAAACGCCCCGGCCGGAGCCGGGGCGTTTCTTTTCCTGCGAGACGAACTAAGCAATCAGGCGACTGCGGGCTCAATCGGGATTCCCGCCAGCGGAGCTGCAACCTCGGTTCCCGCGGGAACGTTCTGCGGCGCGCCAGCGGCAGTCTGCGGCTGGGCGTGGGTAGCGCGCGTGAGCCGGTGAACAAAATGATACGGCGGCCAGGGGCCGGAGAGCTGCATGTGGCACTCGCGCATCATGGCAACGGTGGCGGAGAACTTGTTCTGGTAGCGCTCCACACACTTGCGGTCGATCAGATGGGCAATATCGAGCACAATCTTGCCGTTCTCGGTAAGTCGGCAGGTGACCTCCTCGTCCAGCGGCGAGAAGAGCCGGTGCATCTGGAAGCTGACGGCGCGGGCGCGGGTCTGGCGTTCGCGGGCCCGGGACGCGTTTTCGCGCAAGTTGGTCAGGTACTCGCGGCCAACGCCCTCGGGCAGGTGGCGCCCGGCTTCCTTGCTGCAGCAATCGTCGACAAAGATCTTCAGGTGCATCTCGGTTTTGCCGCGCAGCTTGTCGATGTTGGTCTGGAACTGGCGCTGGTTGGACCGTATGGACCTGCGCAGCGCTTCATCGTCGTTGAAGACGGTGCCAAAGCGGAAGGGCAGGACCGTGGAATGCTGGAAACAGTCGGCGATGACCCGCGCATGATCGACACCGGACTTCTGGCCCAGAGTTTCGGCGGGATTATGCTCGCTGACGACCACGGCCAGGTCGCTGGCAGGATACAGGAAAACCTGATTGCCACTGACCCCATGGACCGATTGCAGAGGAACGGGCTTGCGATGACGGGCTAACTCTGGAAATGCTTGCTTTTCACCAATGCAGTAGGCATACCACGCCATAAGTAGACACTCCCTGCGCAGACGTGCAAAGCGGCCGACGCTGCGGGTTGCTGAAACTCTTTGAACCTGGAAAAGCTGTATGCATAGTGGGCTGGAGCCGGCCCTTTTTGGAGAGTCCAGCTCAGTCGAGCTACACGGACTATAGCGTTCTGAAAATACGACTGGCAACAGAGAAGGTGCGAAACCTGGTGAAAGTGAGCAGCTGGGATGAAAGTGGCTTTTGTAAGATCAAACTTAATGTTCATAATGTTGCGAGAAGGGAAATTCGCGCCGCTTTGGAACAATAACAGCCTATTTCAGTGTAATTTAGTCTGATTCCGAAG
>Ga0371490_1000521_pt1 | contig 25579 bp, 25 predicted proteins | sample MB2SIPfraction_FD_207959 | JGI IMG/M metagenome (GOLD analysis project Ga0371490, IMG submission 207959) | Lab enriched peat soil microbial communities from McLean, Ithaca, NY, United States - MB28FN SIP fraction | ecosystem: Environmental > Terrestrial > Soil > Wetlands > Peat | place: USA... | reverse complement strand
GCACCATTGGCCTGTCCAGGCGTGAACGTCGTCTGCGCCGAATACCCGTAGTCTGCTGCGACGCCTCCAAGGAAGTACAAATAGTGATTGGCTCCGGGGTAATAGTCGGGTCGAGTGGGGCGCTGAACGGTAATCGAGGCATTGGTGTTCATCGGAAGCTTAAAAGTGCAACCACCATACTTGGCGCAGAAGGCAGAAAGGAGAATGCCCTTACCGCCATCGCAGGTCGGGCTCCAGGCATCGTTTTGAGCCGTTATAGAATACGTGCCCGGGCCGTAGGATTGCAGGGTGGGCGAGAACGAGTCGGACCATGGCCCGCCCGTAGTCGGATCGAGCTTCTGGCTGTTGGCTTCGGCGGTACCGCCGAAGGACCATGTGATACTGTCTTCGGGCTGCCACCTGTTGGCATAGTCTCCGCCGATCGTGGTCGTGTTCAGCAGTTGGACTTGGTTTCCATTGACTCGTGTCGCGGTCGTTACGCTGGTGAAGGTTGTGGTCCAATCTACACACTGGCTGTGGAGCACAGGCGAACAGACGCGGAGAAACAATGGAAAAACGATTACAAGCGGCTTCGTCACACAAACCTCCATACCTTCACTCACCGCCTCGACGACGATAACCCGCAAATCAGAAAAGCGCTACACGGCGACTGACACATCGTTGTTACGCAAAGCGCCAGCGCGGTAAGTTTCTACACCTTTCGCTGGCCGGCGCGGAGCGGGCGCCTGCCGGGCAACGTGAATCCGTCCCGCCGTCAGCATGTTATGCTGCTCCATGCGGGCGGTCCGGCATGTCTTTCATCCACGACGACTTTCTCTTGAGCAACGAAACGGCGCGGCGGCTCTATCATGAATACGCCGAGGGGCAGCCCATCCTGGACTATCATTGCCACCTGCCGCCGCGCGATCTGGCCGATAACCGGCAGTTTCAAAACCTGTTCGAGATCTGGCTGGAGGGCGACCATTACAAGTGGCGCGCCATGCGGGCCGACGGCGTGGATGAGCAATTCTGCACCGGGTCGGCGGACCCGTACCAGAAGTTCCTGGCCTGGGCGCGTACCGTGCCCCACACGCTGCGCAACCCGCTGTACCACTGGACGCACCTGGAGCTGAAGCGCTATTTCGGCATCGATGAGTTGCTCGACGAATCGAGCGCGCAGCGCATCTGGGACCGCGCCAACGAACTGCTGGCCACCGGCGAACTGCGCGCCCAGGGCATCCTCGGCAAGTTCGGCGTGACCGCGCTCTGCACCACCGACGACGCCACCGACGACCTGGCTTGCCACAAGGCGCTGGCCGCATCCGGCCTGGCCACCAAGGTGTTCCCCGCCTTTCGTCCCGATAAGGCGTTCAACGTCCATCTGCCCGAGCTGTTCAATCCCTGGGTCAAGAAGCTCGAGGCAGCCGGCGGCGCCTCCGTCGCGAGTTTCCACGATTTCGTGGATGCGCTCGCCCGCCGGCACGATTTCTTTCACCAGATGGGCAGCCGCCTCTCCGATCACGGACTGAACTGCGTTTTCGCCGACTTCTGCGACGAAAAGGAGGCTGCGGGCATTTTCGATAGGGCCCGCGCCGGCCAGGCGGCGACACCCGCCGAACAGGCGCGTTTTGCCGGCTTCCTGCTGCTCGAATTCGGCCGCTGGGATGCGGCCAAGGGCTGGACAAAACAGCTTCACCTCGGCGCGCGGCGCAACAACAACACCCGGCGCTACCAGCAACTCGGCCCCGATACCGGCTTCGATTCGATTGGCGACTGGCCGCAGGCCGACGCCCTGGCGAGTTATATGGACCGGCTGGACCGGGAAAACGCGCTCCCCAAGATGGTGCTCTACAACCTGAACCCGGCCGACAATTACCTGCTCGCCACCATGATCGGCAATTTCCAGGATGGCGCTATCGCCGGCAAGATCCAGTTTGGCAGCGGCTGGTGGTTTCTCGATCAGAAGGAAGCCATGACCTGGCAGATGAACGCGCTCTCCAACTGCGGCCTGATTTCGCGCTTCATCGGCATGATCACCGACTCGCGGTCGTTTATGTCCTATCCGCGCCACGAGTACTTCCGGCGCGTGCTGTGCGACCTGTTCGGCAGGGACATGGAGGCCGGGGAAATCCCGGATTCCGACGACCTGGTGGGGCCCGTAATCGCCAACATCTGCTACGCCAACGCCAAGCAATTCCTGGGCTTAGACATTTCGTGACGGAGACGCAGCCGGCTGAGCGGCCCGCGCAGCGGCGGTTTTCCCCTAAAGTTCTTGGCGCCGGCGGCCGATGAGGATGCTGGAGCGAAATGCCTACGCCCAAGTGTGACTTCGGCGGCGCCGGATGGGACCTGCCGCCGCTGATTCTGCATCCGTTCAACGAACGCGTCTCGCCGGCGATGCTGCTGGAAAACTCGAAGGCCGCGCTGATGTTGGCTGGTTTGGCCGCGCGGGATGGAACCGAGGACGAAACCCTGCACCGCCGCGTGCTGGCCGGGCGATACGCGGAAGTCCGCATGCTTTTCTTCATTGGCAAGGACGTGATGCGCTGGCTCGAGCAATGCGCGGAATGGGCCTCGCGCGTCCCCGAGCTCCGGAATGCCTGCGTCCGCCGCCAGAGCTTCGCCCGCCTGATCACCGTCTGCCCGCCGGAAGAGGTCCAGGAGAAGCTCACTCGTTGGGGAGTAACGGATTACCTGGCGATCTTCTCGCGCGCCATTGGTTTCAACGCGCTGTTCAGCGAGCCGCCGCCGCTGGAGATCCTGTCGAGGGATTTCCTTTTGAACTACCACCGCTACGGCGACTTGCTCTATCAGGGCTTCATGGAAGCCGAGACTTACAGCGCCATCACGACCGCCAATTTCCGTTTTCAGTTGTACGCCTCCGGAGAATACTCCCGTCTGCTGGAATCCGAGTGGGAACAGCAGGGGTAGCAGGTAGAGCATGCCTTGGCTATTCGCCTGGCTCACTCTTCCCGCAGGAGTTTGGATGGATCGACGGCAAGCGCTCGCCAGGCTGGAATGGCGGACGCTGCAATGCCGAGCAGCGCCATCGTCAGCAGCGTGCCGCCCACGACCACGGGATCCCGCGGATTCGCCTGATACACAATCTGCCCCAGCAGTCGGCCGGCTAGCATTCCCGCCAGCAGACCGAGCGCCGATCCCACGCCGAGCAGCACCATGGGCCGCCCTACCGCCGCGCTCATCACTTGCGTCCTGCGCGCGCCCAATGCCACGCGGATGCCCAGCTCCTTCATCCGCCGGCTGACGCTGTAAGCCGCCATACCGAAGATGCCCGTCACCGCCAGCATCGCCGCCAGCAGGCCCATGACGCCCAGTGCCACTGTCGCCGCCCGTGCCGGGAACAGTTCATCCGCCAGCGAATCGGGCCAACTCTCGACCGTGATCGGCACATTCGGCGCGATGCCGCTCAGCGCGCGTTCGAGCGCCGCCGCCATCTCGCCCGGCGCCCGCTGCGACCGCACCACGAAAATCGTACCGCTGTCCTCGTTTTGCGACAACGGCACGTACACCACAGGCTGCGGCGACTCTTCGATGTCGTGATACTTGCCGTCCTGGGCCACGCCCACCACTTCCGTCAGGTTGCCACTCACAATGAAGCGCTGTCCGATCGCCGCTGTTTCGCCCCACGGCGTTTCACCAAACATCTTCCGCGCGAAGGTTTCGTTCACGATCGCCACATACGGCGTCTTTGTGGTGTCATGCCATGAGACATCCCGCCCGCCCAGTAGCCGAGTGCCGGCCGCCTCGAGGTATCCCGGCGACACGGTAAACACGTACGGCGCCAGCGCGGAGTTGTTCAGCTTGAACTCCGTCGTGCCCGGCCGGAAAATCGGAACCCCGTGCAGCCCGCCAGTGAAGGGTGTGCGGCTCACCGTACCCGCGGCCGTCACGCCGGGGATGCTCCGCATCGCCTCAATCATCGCTTTCTTTTTCTCCGCCGCCGCGTGGCCTGCCAGTCCCTCCTGACTCAGGTCCAAATCGGCCAGCATCGCGCCCTGCGGCTGGAAACCCAGCGGCGCGTCGAGCGCGCGCACCATGCCGCGCACCGCGACGAACGAGGCCGTTACCAGCAGCGTGCAAACCGCAATTTGTGCCCCCAACAACAGGTCCCGCAGGGCAAACCGGCGCAGGTGCATTCGATCCGCCGGTCCGTTCCTCATCATCTGCAACGGACTGCTCTGCCACGTCCGCCACGCCGGAGCCATCCCAAACAGCAGCGCGCTTCCCAGCGTCAACGCGAGGCCTGCCAGGCACACACGGGCATCCACGCTTACTGTCAGAGCGCCGACGAACGGCTGAGAGCGGTTCAGCACACCCAACAGCAGCCGCGCGCCGACCAGCCCCGCCGCTCCACCCATCAGCGACACCAGCACCGCCTCGGTCAGCAGTTGCCTCACCAGCCGCCCCCGGCTCGAACCAAGGGCCACACGGAGCGCCAGTTCCCGGTTGCGATCCGCCGCGCGCGCCGCAAATAGAGTCGCCAGGTTCGCGCATGCCGCCGCCAGCACCAGCAGCGCCAGCGCGATCACGCTCCAAAGAAATCCGCGAATGACATCACCGTCGTCCCCGAAGAGTCCCGGATGGATGAGCCGCAGCGGCTGTCCGTCGTCGGTCTCCGGATATTCCTTCGCCAGCTCGGCCGAGATCGCATTCAGGTTTTCCATCGCCTGCTGCGGCGTCACGCCCGGTTTCAGCCGGCCAATCACCGTCACATCCATGGACGATCGGTTCTGCGGGAAATCCGCCCCCTCCATCGCGATGGGCATCCAGTAGTCCGGCCACACAAACCGCTCGGTGCCGTGGAACCGCGCCGGCGCCACGCCAACCACCGTAAACGGATGCTTGTCGAGCTCCACGGTCGTCCCGGCTACACCCCGATCGGCATCAAACATGTTTCGCCACAGAGCGTCGCTCAACACCACATACGGCGCTGAATCCGGGCCGTGCTCGTCCGCGGCGTGGAAGAAGCGCCCTATCTGCGGCTCGACGCCCAGCAAATCGAAATAATTGCCGGTGACCGCATCGCCGTGGACCTGCCTCACCGCGTTGCGCCAGCTCAGTGCCGAATGAGAGTATCCATAAATCCCGGCCACGCCGCTGAAGGTGGTGTTGCGCCGCCGATAATCCTCAAACGCGGGATACGACGTAGTCAGCAGCCGCCCGATCGCCCACTGCTTATGCCGAATCTGATACAGGCTCTGTGGGTCGCTCACATCGAGCGGTTTCAGTAGAACCTCATTCAGCACTCCGAAGACGACCACGTTTGCCCCAATCCCCAGCATCAGCGTGAGTAAGGCTACGACCGTGAACGCGGGAGATTTCCGAAGCAGGCGAACCGCATAACGAACATCCAGCAGCAGGTTCTCCGCGAATGGCAGGCCCTCTTCGGCATGGCAGTCTTCCCGAACCTCCACCACGGACCCGAACTTCAGGCGAGCGTGACGGCGTGCTTCCTCGGGAGTCATGCCGGCGCGGATGTTCTCTTCCGTCTGGGTTGCGATATGCGATTCCATCTCTTCTCTGAGCCGTTCGTCGCCGCGACGCCCGACCGAGAAGTTGAGGAGGCGTGTGAATAGCCGGTTCAGGGCTCTCATGCCAGATCCCCGGCTCTCACTTCAAAGAAGCGCGCGATGATCGCCGCAGTCTGCTCCCAATCGTGTTTTTCGGCTTCCAGTAACTTGTTTCCGGCACGCGTCAGCCGATAAAACCGCGCCCGGCGGTTGTTTTCCGAGGGGCCCCATTCCGATCGAATGGCGCCCTCTTGCTCCAGCCTCAGGAGAACCGGATAAAGCGTGCCCTGATTAACCGAAAGCAGGTCGCCGCTGATCCGCTCGATGCGCCGGGCGATGCCATACCCGTGCAGAGGTCCCAGCACATCGAGGGTCTTCAAAACCATCAGGGCCAGCGTTCCTTGCTGGACATCCCTTTTCTGTTTCATGCGGCGTCGTCCCGTATGACAGTCATTTGGTTTACCAACGCGAGGATGCCACAGTTCTATTGGGAAAGCAACAGGTACCCTCGAGTGCTCCGGATTCTCGCCTCCGGAGCTTCTACATTTTCGTGCAAGGTCCCGTAACGCCGGCGGTCTTTTGCCGCCGGTGTTTGGTGTCTTGCACGCGCTTGGAAAAGACACCGGCGGCGAAGACCGCCGGCGTTACCCTATTCGCCGGTTTCGTTGTGATGGCGGACGTCGACGCCTTTCACGGCGAAGAGGACGTCTTCGGCGATATTCGTGGAATGGTCCGCGATGCGCTCCAGGTTTTGCGCGATGAACATCAGGGAGACCGCGCGATTGATGGTGCTGCGCTCTTCCTGCATGAAGGTGAGCAGCTCGTCGTAGACCGCGTCGCGCAGGCGGTCGACGGCATCGTCGGCCAGGAGCACGTCGCGCGCCAGGTCCGCGTCGTGCTTCGCAAAGGCGTCCAGCGCGCGGTGCACCATGCTTTCGGCCAGGTCCGCGATGCGGGGAATGTCGATCAGCGGCTTCACCGCCGGTTCCCGCATCAGGGTCATGGCGCGCTCGGTGATGTTGACCGCCAGGTCGCCCATGCGCTCCAGGTCGTTGTTGATCTTGATGACGGCGGTGATGAAACGAAGGTCGCGCGCCATGGGCTGGAACAGGGCCAGCATGCGTGTGGCCAGCTCGTCAATCTCAATTTCCTTCTGATTGACCAGCGCCTCGTTCCACATCACTTCCTTGGCCTTGTCTTCGTCGCGTTCCACCAGCGCCAAAACGCTGTTGTGGATCGCGGCCTCCACCAGGCCGCCCATTTCGAGCAGTTTGCTCTGCAGCTCTTCCAGCTCTTCGCGAAAATGAAGCATCGTCTCTTCCTGCGCGGCGCCTTCGGTCTGCATTTAGTCTACCCGAAGCGGCCGGTAATGTAATCTTCCGTCTCTTTTTTCGCCGGCCGCTTGAAGATCACCGCCGTGCGATCGAACTCGATCAGTTTGCCGAGCAGGAAAAAGCCGGTGAATTCAGCTACGCGCGCGGCCTGCTGCATGTTGTGGGTGACGATCACCTGGGTGCATTGGTCCTTCAGGCTGAACATCAGGTCTTCGATCTTGGCGGTGGCGATCGGGTCCAGCGCCGAACACGGCTCATCGAGCAGGAGCACTTCCGGGTCCACCGCCAGGGCGCGGGCGATGCACAGCCGCTGCTGCTGGCCGCCGGAAAGCGAATAGGCCGATTCGTGCAGCTTGTCTTTCACCTCTTCCCAGAGCGCGGCGCGGCGCAGGCTGTGCTCGACTTTGTCGTGCATCGAGCTGTGTCCTTTCAGCCCGTTGACGCGGATGCCATAAGCCACGTTGTCGAAAATCGACTTGGGGAACGGGTTCGGCCGCTGAAACACCATGCCGACGCGGCGCCGCAGGTTAGTCGCGTCGAGATCGAGCACGTTCTCTCCATCCAGCGTCACGGCGCCTTCGAAACGCGCGTGCCGCACCATATCGTTGATGCGGTTGAGCGTGCGGAGGAATGTCGATTTGCCGCAACCCGACGGGCCGATCAGCGCGGTGATCTGCTTCTCCGGGATCTCGATGTTGATACCGTGGAGGGCCTTGTAGCCACCGTAAAAAAAGTCTAGGTTCTGAACGGAAATCTTGGTGCGTCCGGCGGCCTTATGTTCGGAGGCCGCCGGAGTCACCGCGGGCATTTGAGTCCGTTGCTCCGGCGCAAACGATTCTGGCATGGCGTCCATCGATTATCCCTTCTGAACGCTGATTCCCCGCGAGAGAATCCAGCGGGCGGCTATGTTGGTCACCAGCACCATCGCCAGCAGCACGAGGCCGGCCGCCCAGGCCTGGCGGTGCCAGTCGTCGTAAGGCGAGATGGCGTGCGTGTAAATCATCACCGGCAGCGACGCGGTCGGCTGGTTGACGCCGCGCGGCCAGAATTGGTTGTTGAGCGCCGTGAAGAGCAGCGGCGCGGTTTCTCCCGCCACGCGCGCGACACCCAGAATCATGCCGGTGAGAACGCCTTTCATGGCGGCCGGCACCACCACTGTGGCCAGCACTTTCCACTTGGGCGCTCCCAGCGCCAGCGCGCCCTCCCGCAATGCGTTCGGCACCGTGGAAAGAAACTGCTCGGTGGTGCGCATGGAAATGGGAATCAGCATGATGCCGAGCGCGACCGCGCCGGCCAGGCCCGAAAAGCTGTGCAGCGGAACCACCACCAGCGCCCAGGCGAATATACCAATCACGATCGAGGGCACGCCGTTCAACAGGTCCGCCGTGTAGCGAATCGCGAAGCCCATGGTCTTGCCGCTGAATTCGGCCAGGTAGATGCCGCCCATGAAACCGATTGGCAAACCGATCAGCGCCGACAGGCCCACCATTTCCGCGCTGCCCACGATGGCATTGGCCATGCCGCCGCCGTCCTCGCCGGGCGGCAGGGGAAGCCTGGTGAAGAACCCCCAGTCCAGCGACTTGCCGCCGTTGTACACCAGGTAACCGAGGATCAGGAACAGGATCGAGACGGTGAACAGCGTGCAGAGGCCGGTCAGCGTCAGCATCACATTGTTCACCGTCTTGCGGTACGTCAGGCGGTTCATACGACCTTGGCCGTTCCTTTCCGCGTGGTGGCCAGGACCAGCAGCCGCGCCAGAGCGTTGATGACGATGGTGACCAGGAACAGCACCAAGCCGAGTTCCACCAGGGCGCTGGTGTACACTTTGCCCGTCGCCTCGGCGAACTCGTTGGCGAGCACCGCCGCGATGGTATAGCCGGGCGCGAACCAGGAAGCGTGCAGCGTGCTGTCGTTGCCGATGACCATCGTGATCGCCATGGTCTCGCCCAGGGCGCGTGCCAGGCCCAAGAAAATCGACCCCAGGATGCCCAGCCGCGCGTAAGGCACCACCACCTTGAACGTGGTTTCCCAGCGCGTGGCGCCCAGCGCCAGCGCAGCTTCTCTTTGGTCGCGCGGCACTTCGAGCAGCGCCTCGCGCGAAATGGCGATGATGTAGGGGAACGTCATGATGGCCAGCACGACGGCTGCCGTCAGGTAGCCCACTCCCAGCATCGGTCCCTGGAACTGCGGCAGGTATCCGAAAGCGCCCTTGAGCGCCGGTTCGATGTATTCGCGCATCAAGGGGACAACCGTAAAGATGGCCAGCATCCCGTAAATCACGCTGGGCACCGCCGCCAGCAATTCCACCAGAAAGGTGCAGGCCGACGACAACCCGGGCGGCGCCAGCTCGGCCAGGAAGATCGCCGCACCCACGCCCAGCGGCACCGAAATCACCAGCGCCATGATGGAAGTCATGACCGTTCCATAGATGAACGGCAGGGCCCCAAAATCGCTCGCGTTCGGATCCCAGTTGGTGCCCCACAGAAAACCCAAACCGAACTTGTGGCGCGAAGGGGCGGAAGTACCCCACAAGTTCCAGACCAGCAGGACGGTGATGAGGACCACGCTGGCTCCAAAAGCAAGGGTGACGAGACGCGCGATCTCGTCACCCATTGCTCCCGAAGCACGGCGGGATGGAACAGAGGCGGTTGCCGTAGCAGCCATATCAGTGAATCTGCGCGATCTGCTTTAACTCCTGTGTAACAACTGCTTTCGGCAGCGGCGCGTAACCGAGCGCCGCACAGTCTTTCTGGCCGTCCGCGAGCATCCACTTCAGGAAGCTCACCAGGGCAGTGCGCTTTTTGGCGTCTTCGATCCGGGTGGGAATCAGCAGCCAGGTGAAGCTCGCGATGGGGTATGCGTCCTTACCCGGCGCGTTGGTAATCGAGACGCGGAAATCCGCGGGCATGTTCTTCGCCGCACTCGCCGCCGCCGCGGTCACCGAGTCCAGATTGGCCTTGAGGTACACGCCCGCCGCGTTCTGGACCGAGCCATAGTTCATTTTGTTCTGGAGGGCGTAGATCAGTTCCACATAACCGACCGCGCCCGACGTCTGCTTCACCATGCCAGCCACGCCTTCGTTTCCTTGCTGACCCACACCGGTCGGCCACTTGATGGAGGTATTCGCTCCCGGACCGGCCTTCCAGTCCGGACTGATCTTCGACAAGTAATCGCTGAAGACGAACGTGGTGCCGCTGCCATCGGAACGATGCACCACGACGATGTCGGTGGCCGGCAGTTTCACACCCGGATTGGCCTTGGCGATTTTCGAGTCGTTCCACTTGGTGATCTTGCCCAGGAAAATGCCCGCCATCATCTCCGACGAAAACTGCAATTCCGACACGCCAGGCAGATTAAAGGTCGGCACCACGCCGCCCAGCACCGTCGGAAAGTGCAGCGCCTTCACCTTCAGCGCCGCGATCTGCTCGTCCTTCATCGGCATGTCGGACGCGCCGAAATCCACCGTGCCTTCGGTAAGCTGCGCGATGCCGGCGCCCGAACCCTTGGACTGGTAGTTAATCTCGATGGAAGGATTCTTCTTCCGGAATTCCTCGAACCACTTACCGTAGATCGGATACGGAAATGTCGCACCCGCGCCGTTGATGGCTTGCGCCGACACAATCGAGGCGCCAGCCATCACAATTCCAGCTAATGCAATCGACGTCTTCATGAAAGATAACTCCTCTTATTCTCGAATGTAGACTGTTACAAATCAGTTAAGCTTGGATGAATTCCTGGCTACTTCATAGCTGGGACGCCACCCGGAAGAGTATACCTTAAGTCGAAGTAGATGGTGCTATCGCTCGCGTGATTCAGAGCATTCAGAGCCACGTACCAGGGGTTGCGCGTCAAGTATTCGTATTGGCCAATCGTCGAGATCCCGCCGTACTTCGCGTCCTTCCAGATAGTGTGAGTGTAGCCGAATGTGTATTCCCGCTCCATGTGGTTATTGCTGTTCGACGAACCCAGGAAGCCGTAACCAATTTTAGTGGTCCCGTTGGCGTCGAGTGCGGTATTCTGGCCAACCCAGAGGTAGCCGAAATAGGCCCACAGCATGAGCTTCTTCGTCACGTTGGCTTCAAAGCCCTGCACCATGCTGGCGGCGTGAATCGGGCTGATGCTGCCGTCGGAACGGATAATCAGGTCGGGAGCCTGGCCAAAGATGTAACGGCCGCCGCCATCGCTCCAGAAATTGTTGGTGATGAGGCGGAAGTTCTTGGCCACTTCGAAATTGCCGTTGAGCGATCCCCCGGCGCCGACCTTAGAGAAGGTGTCGCCCGAAGTCGGCTGGCCGGTGGTGAGATTGTAGACCTTGAAGTCGCGCACCAGTCCGGCGACTTCGAAATGGACTCTGGACACGGGATCAAACGCCAGCTTGGTGATGATATCCGGCATCACGTTCGGCGTGCTCAGATAGGTGGTCGAAGTATTGTCCAACTGGGTGCCCAACAACCCGGCAAGGGCAGTCGGCAGGGTGATCTGCGGACCGCCGCTCGAGCCGCCCATGTACTGGTTAGGTTGCTCGAAAGAAAGTCCCCACGTTACAACGTCCTTCGGCGCGTGCAGCAGGAAGCGGAAGCCCGGCTGGCGGGTCCACGTCAACCCTAACACGTAGTTGACGTCCATGACCTGGCTGTAGAAGAGGTCGCCCGGCAACGCCGAAATGCCTTTGCGATTAGGCGTGAGCATGCTCCAGCTCTGCCCGCCCAGAATCTCCAGGGGGCCCTTGCGAACGTTCACCCAGTACAGGCGCAGCCGGGGAACGAACGCGCCATTGGTGACGCCGAGCGCGTTGGAACCGCTGGTGCCGAGGAAGTCGAACTCGTTGTAGCCGATAAAGCGCCAGCCCTTCCAGTTGCCGTCGACGCGGAAGCCGAGGCGCGAGTTCTGCGGGCTGAAGCGGAATTCGCTGAGCTTGCCGCCGGGAACCGCGTTGCTGAACGGAACGCTGCCAAAGCTGCTGCCGATGCCCGAACCGGCGTCTTCGTTGCGCCACACGGCTGTTGCGTCCATAAAGCCGACCGGCATGATGGTCACGTTGCCGATCTGGATTTGCGTCGGGGCACTGGTGGCCGCGCCCTGCGGCGGTTCCTGGGCCGAATACTTGGGACTCGCCGCCACGGGAGACAGGTCTGGCAGAGCGCCGGTGGCGCTGGCAACTGTGCCGCCCACGCGAGTGAAGCCGGACGCCTGTGCCGCCGGCTGGGTTGCGGCCTGATCGGCCGGCTTGGCAGCCGGCGTGGCAGCCGGTGTGGTCAATCGCTCAATCAGCTTCTGCTGCGCATCGACCGACTGGCGTAGCACTTCGATTTGTTTTTGCTGCTCAGCCAGTTTCGCTTTCAAGAGTTCGATATCGTTAACGTCGCTTCCCTGGGCCCTGCCGACAGGCAGCAAAGTCAGGGCGAGCGCGCACACGGTAAGTGTAGATGCAGTAAGTTTCATAGGCAGAACTGCGAGTATATCGGCCCAATGTTACTGAACGATTAATGTTCGTTTGCGGCCAGGTTATTCTCGAAGGGGGGAAGAGCTACTGTGAATACTGAACCCTGGCCCAGGTGGCTCTCTACACTCACCGAGCCGCCCATCTGCTCGACCGCATGTTTGACGATGGCCAGTCCCAGGCCGGTGCCGCCGGTCGAGCGCGAGCGGGCCTTATCCACGCGATAGAAGCGTTCGAAAATGCGCGGCAGATCGCGCGAGGGAATCCCCGAGCCTGTGTCGCAAACGCGCACCAGAGCGCGCTCGGGATCGCGCACCACGTCCACGCGCACTTCGCCTTCGGGCCGGTTGAACTTGATGGCGTTGTCCAGCAGGTTCACCCAGACCTGCTCCAGCCGGATTTCGTACCCCAGGACCTCCATATCCGGAAACGACTCGCACACCAGGCTGATGCCGCGAGTTTTGGCCATTGGCTCGACCGTGCGCAGGGCGGATTGGATGCTCTGCCGTAGCGAGATCGGCTCGGCAGCGGGCGGCTTGGCGCTTTCCAGGCTGGAGAGAATCAGCAGGTCCTGCACGATGTTGGTAAGCTGGCGGGCCTTGGCCAGAATAATGGAGACGAACGGGCGGCTGTTGGCGGGATCTTCCAGGCCGCCTTCGATCAGGGTTTCGGCATAACCGCAGATGGCCGCCAGCGGCGTGCGGAGCTCATGAGAGACATTGGCCACGAAGTCCTTGCGCACGCGCTCCAGGCGCTCCAGGCCGGTGATGTCGTACAGCATGGCGATGGCGCCGCGCTGCGGGTCTCCGGCCAGCGGCGCCACCTGCACTTCGAAGGAGCGCGTGCTGGCGGAAAGAATCAACCGCTGTTGCAGCGGCTGGCCCTCGGCGAACACGGCGGCGAACATTTCATGCAACGCGTGGTCGCGCGCCACCTGCACCAGCGGAGTGCCGGCCGCGGGCGGTGCGGCGGCGCCCATCATTTCGGCGAACGCACGGTTGGCGAAGGTGATGCGCAGCAGCGGGTCCACCGCAACCACACCTTCCACCATGCTGCCCAGAATGGCTTCGCGCCGCGAATTCTCCCGTTGCAGCGTTTCCACCATGGCGCGCACGCGCCGCGTGGCGTGCTCGATGGCGGCGGCCAGGGCACTCAACTCGTCGCCGCTGGCCTGCCTCCGGCTTTCGCTCTTGCCCACTTGCGGCAACCGCTCGAGGGCTCGGCGCAATGTGAGGGCCCGCCGGTCGTTGACAGCCAGGAAAAGGGCCAGGATGGCAGTGCCCGCCGAACCGAAAGCGGCGGACGCCCGCAGCCACTCGCCGGACGTGGCTTCCGGCACCAGCCAGTGCAACAGCCAGGCAGAACACACCGTGAGCGCAATGAAACACGGCAGCAGCCGAGTCGTTATGCGAAGCCGCGGCATGGTGGGTCTATTCGTTTCAGATTACTGCATCAAGATGAACAATGGATGACGCGGGAATGACAAGGGGGGTGGTGTCGAGCCTGGGAGAAACAGTTGGCAGGCGGAAGCGCCTGCCCCACTTGCCTGCGAATTCTCCGGCGCCAAAGTGGGGCAGGCGCTTCCGCCTGCCAGCCCACGCATCCAGATGTCTTTCACGGCTTCTCAGGCAGCGCTGGCTTCCTGCCGGGCCAACTCCTGGGCGTACTGCTTGAGAGCGGCCGGCGCAACGGCCACAATGTCTTTTTCCATGTCTTCGCCGGTCTCGACCAGGCGAACCAAGTGCAGCGCCGCGAGGCGCGAGCACCACGCGTCATCCATCGGCCGGTCCGTCTCCCGGCTCAGCGCCAGCAAGTCCGCGCGGGGCAGAGCGATCGTCTTTTGCGAACTGCCGGCCTGTTCGTTCTCCAAGACAAACCTGACGTCGACGGTATCGGCGCCGCGTATCGAAATGGCCGTTTGCAGCCATTTGAACCACACATGGAACTTGAGGCCGAAGGGATCCGGCCCGGCTTCAAACTGGCGGAAGTTCTGCATCTACGGATATCTTATCAGTAGGGGAAAGCATGCTCATTGCCGAATTGACCGCGCCGCGGGAGTTCCGCCTGGCGCAGCAAACGATCGACGAGCCCGGTCCGGGCGAGGTGCAGGTGCGGGTGCGCGCGGTAGGGATCTGCGGCTCCGATCTGCACTCCTACGCCGAGGGCGCTGTGGGCGATTCGCCGTGCGTCTATCCCATGGTGCTGGGGCACGAACCGGCCGGCACCGTGGTCAAGACCGGGATCGGCGTCACCGGCTGGACGGCGGGCGACCGCGCCGCGCTGGAGCCGGCGATCTATTGCTACCACTGCGAATTCTGCCGGAGCGGCCGGCACAACGTTTGCGCGAACATACGCTTCCTGAGCACACCCGGTAATCCCGGCTTCTTCCGCGAAATCGTCAACCTGCCGATGACCAATCTGCTGGCGATTCCGCCGCGGATGTCGCTCGAAGAAGCCACACTTGCCGAACCGCTCGCCATCGGCCTGCACTCGATGAAATTCGCGTCTATCGAAATCGGTGAAACGGTCGCTGTCTTCGGCGCAGGGCCAATCGGGCTGGTCACCATCGCCTGCGCGAAGCTGTCCGGCGCGGGCCGTATCTGGGCAGTGGAGCCGGTGGCGCACCGCCGCGAGATGGCGATCAAAATGGGCGCCGCCGTGGCGCTCGACCCCAACGTCTGCGACGTGGCGACCGAGATCGTCAAGGATACCGCCGGCCGCGGCGTGGATTGCGCCATCGATTGCGCCGCCAAGGAGAGCACCACCAACGACGCCATCCGCGCCGCGCGCAATGCCGGCCGCGTGGTGCTCACCGGCATCCATTCCGCTTCGTTCGTGCCATTCGAGGTTTCGCCCATGCGGCGCAAGGAGTTGGCCATCTTCAACGTCCGGCGCTCCAACCACGAATCGCACGCCGCCATCGAGCTGCTGATCGAGCACACCGCCTGGTTCGCTCCCATGATCACGCACACGCGCCCGCTCGACCAGATCGCCGAAGCATTCCGCATCACCGAGCATTACGACGATGGTGTGGGAAAGATGATCGTGGCAGTGTAGATTGGTTGGACGCGCTTCCGACTCCTGTCTTCTGGCTCCTGTCTTCTGACTCCCGTCTTCTGCGTGGTACAACAGCTTCATGCGAGTTCTTTTCATTGGCGGGACCGGCATCATCAGCACCGCGTGCACGCGGCTGGCGGCTGAACTGGGAATCGCTCTCACGCTTCTCACGCGCGGCCGCCGCGCGGCGGATCTGCCCGCCGGAGTGAAGACGCTCACCGTCGACATGGCGAACGCCGCGGCCGCGGCGCGAGCGCTCGGCGGCGCATCGTTTGACGCAGTGGTGGATTGGATCGCCTACACGCCAGCCGATATCGAACGCGACCTCGAGCTGTTTCGCGGCCGCACGCGCCAGTACATCTTCATCAGCTCCGCCAGCGCGTATCAGAAGCCGGCGTCCCACTACCTGATTACCGAATCGACACCGCTCGCGAACCCATACTGGGATTATTCGCGCAACAAGATCGCCTGCGAAGAGCGGCTCATGAAGGCATACCGCGAAGAAGGCTTCCCGATCACTATCGTGCGCCCGTCGCTCACCTATGGCGAGACGCAAATCACGCTGGCGATCAACAGTTGGACCAAATCGTACACTGTGGTGGACCGCATGCGCCGCGGAAAGAAGGTCATCGTGCCGGGCGATGGCTCGTCTCTCTGGGTGATCACCCACAACAGCGACTTCGCCAAAGGCCTGGTAGGCCTGCTCGGAAACGAACAGGCGATCGGGCACGCCTTCCACATCACATCCGATGAAGTGATGAGCTGGGACCAGTTCTACCGCATTGCGGCCGAGGCTGCCGGCGCGGAGCCGCAACTGGTCCACATGGCATCCGATTTCATCGCCGCCTGCCTGCCCGATAACCTGGGCTCGCTCGCCGGCGATAAGGCCGTCAGCGTGGTGTTCGATAATACCAAGATCAAGCGCTTCGTTCCCGGCTATTGCGCCACCATGCCGTTCGGCCGAGGCGTGCGCCAGACGCTGGCCTGGTTCGACGCCGACCCGGCGCGAAAACTGATCGACGCCGAGGCCAACGCCACTTGGGACAAGCTGATCGACGCTTACGAAGCGGGCACCCGCGAAGCCGTTCGGCGATTTCAGGCTTGAAGAGGCTCCCAATAACGACCGCCTATCGGAGCCGCGACCAAAGGGAGCGGTCAGGCTGCGATTGAACCGACTACTTCATGACTGGCCCCTGACGGTCGCGGTTGACGAGCGCCCCTGCTCCGGGCGCCGGCTCGACGTGCACCAGCACATCGGCCACCCACTCCACCTGATCCACAACGCGCATACGCACTTCGTGGGCGATGTCGTGGGATTGGCGCACCGTCATATCGGGATCGACTTCCAGGTGCAGGTCCACGTGATAGCTGAGGCCGGTCTTGCGGGCAAAACACTTCTCGATGCCCAGCACGCCGGGCACCTGCGCCGCCGCGGCGCGAATCTGGGCCATCATTTTGTCGCTGGGCATCGTGTCCATCAACTGTAGCGTGGTCTCGCGCGTCACGCGAACGCCGGCAATGATGACGATGATGCCCACGGCCAGGCCGCCGTACCGGTCGGCATTGAAAAAACGCTGCGGGTCGGCGAGCGTAAGCGCCACCGCGGTGAGCGCGGTTAGGGCGGAAAGACAGTCGGTGGTGTCGTGCCAGGCGTCGCCCATCAGCGCCGCACTCCGCATTCTTTTCCCCACCTGGAACTTGGTGGCCGCCAGCGCGCTCTTGGCCGCGAGCGAAGCCACCAGAGGCCAGATCACGAACCAGCGAAGCGGCTCATGGGGCTGGCCCAGCCGCAGGAAGGAGCCGTAGGAAATCAGCGCGCCGGCCGAGGCCAGCACCAACCCCACCAGCAGGCCGCTCAGGATCTCCGCGCGGCCATGGCCGTAAGGGTGATTCGAATCGGCGGGCTTGAAGCTCACCGTGAGACCCACCAGGACCATGCCGGAAGAAAACACGTCGCCCGCGGATTCCACACCGTCGGCGACCACCGCCGTGGAGTGTCCCGCCAGCCCGGTGAAGATCTTCACCAGGGCGAGCGCGCCAGTGATCGCCATCCCGGCGGCCGCAATGCGCTGTCCCGCTTGCATGAGATAGTCAGGCGTTACGTAATCACTCTAGCAACCGCTCCCTCACGGTCGCGGCTCCGAAGGCGCATCGGAGCCGCGACCGTCAGGGAGCGGTTGGTTGGCGCGGTCGCCACCCAACCGCCGTCAGCGGCCTCAAGCCGCGCCTCTCATCACGCCCGCGACGGGTCGATCTTCTCCGTGTCCACGCCCAGTTCGCCGAACGCGGCTTTAGCTTTCTCCATGTCGAACCGGCCGTCGCGCGCCAGGCGCGAAAGCGCGGCGGTGGCTATCGATTCGGCGTTCACCTCGAAATGGCGGCGCAAGTACTCGCGATTATCGCTGCGCCCGAAGCCGTCGGTTCCCAGCGTTTCCATGCGGCCGGGCAGCCACGGCGCCACCTGGTCGGCCACCACCTTCATGTAATCGGTGGCCGCGACAATCGGTCCCTCGGCGCCTTGGAGCGCTTCCACGATGTAGGGCACCCGCGGCGCCTGGTCCGGATGCAGGCGGTTCCAGCGCTCCGCCGCCAGCGCGTCCCGCCGCAGTTCGTTGTAGCTGGTGACGCTCCACACGTCGGCGGCCACGCCATATTGATCGGCGAGGACTTTCTGCGCGCGCACGGCTTCATTCAAAATCGGACCGCTGCCGAACAGTTGCACCACGGGCTTGCCCTCCGGCGCGGCCTGGAAGCGGTAAATGCCTTTCAGCACGCCATCCGGATTCAGCCCCTCCGGCATGGCCGGCATCGGATAGTTCTCGTTGTACAGAGTCAGGTAATAAAAGCGGTCTTCCTGCAACTGGTACATGCGGCGAATGCCGTCCTGCACGATGATGGCGATTTCGTAAGCGAAAGCCGGATCGTAGGCCGCGCAAGTGGGCACCGTGGAAGCCAGCACCAGGCTGTGACCGTCCTGGTGCTGCAATCCTTCGCCGGCCAGCGTGGTCCGCCCCGCCGTGCCGCCGCACAGAAAACCCTTGCCGCGCGCGTCGCCGAACGCCCACACCAGATCGCCCACGCGCTGGAAACCGAACATGGAGTAATACACAAAAAACGGAATCATCTCCACGCCGTAATTTACATAAGCCGTTCCGGCGGCGGCGAACGAAGCCATCGAGCCGGCTTCGGTAATGCCCTCCTCCAGAATCTGCCCGTCCTTCGATTCCTTGTAGTACAGGAACATCTCCGCGTCATGCGGTTTATAAAGCTGTCCCTGGCTGGCGTAGATGCCGAACTGCCGGAACAGCGATTCCATGCCGAACGTGCGCGCTTCGTCCGGGATGATGGGGACCACACGCTTGCCGATTTGCGGATGCTTCAGCAGCAGCGTGAGCACGCGCACCAGCGCCATGGTGCTCGAAACCTCGCGGCCCGCCGAGCCCTCCAGCGACTCCTTCAAATATTCGAGCGGCGGCGCCTCAATCTGCCTCGGCGGCACGGTGCGGCTCGGCAGATACCCGCCCAGCAGCCGGCGCCGCTCGTGCATGTAGGCCATTTCCGGACTGTCGGCGGGCGGCCGGTAGAAGGACGCCGTGCGCGCGGCTTCGTCGGGAATCGGAATTTCGAAGCGCGATTTGAAGTGCTCGAGCTCGGCTTCGTTGAGCTTCTTCTGCTGGTGAGTGATGTTGCGGCCCTCGCCGGCTTCCCCCAGTCCGTAGCCTTTGATGGTGTGGGCCAGCACCACCGTGGGCCGGCCGGTGAATTCCAGGGCGGCTTTGAAAGCGTTGTAGACCTTGCACGGATCGTGGCCGCCGCGGTGCAGCTTGAACAGATCCTCGTCGCTCAGGTGCGAAACCAGGTCCAGCAGTTCCGGGTATTTGCCGAAGAAATTCTTGCGAATGTACGCGCCGTCCCGTGTGACGTAGGTCTGGTATTCGCCGTCCACCGCTTCGCCCATGCGCTTGATCAGCAGTCCAGTCGTGTCGCGCTCGAGCAGAGCGTCCCAATCCTCGCCCCAGATCAGCTTGATTACGTTCCAGCCAGCCCCGCGGAACGCCGCTTCCAGTTCCTGGATGATCTTGCCGTTGCCGCGCACCGGGCCATCCAGGCGCTGCAAGTTGCAGTTCACCACGAAAATGAGATTGTCCAGTTTCTCGCGGGATGCCAGCGTGAGCGATCCCATGGATTCCGGCTCGTCCGTTTCTCCATCGCCCAGAAACGCCCACACCTTGCGCGCCGTGACTGGGATCACGCCGCGGTTCTCGAGGTACCGCATGAAGCGCGCTTGGTAGATCGAGTTGATCGGCCCGAGTCCCATGGATACGGTGGGAAACCGCCAGAAGTCCGGCATCAGCCACGGGTGCGGGTAAGAGGAGAGCCCGGGCGTGTCGCGCAATTCGTGGCGAAAATTGCTCAGGTGATCCTCGCTGAGCCGGCCTTCCAAAAAGGCGCGGGCATAGACGCCCGGCGAGGCGTGGCCCTGAAAGTAGATCAGGTCGCCCGGCTGGTCGCCGTAGCTGGCGCGGAAGAAATGATTGAACCCGACTTCGAGCAGCGTCGCCAGCGAGGCGTAGGTGGAAATGTGGCCGCCGATGCCGGCGTCGTACTTGTTCTGGTGCACCACCATGGCCATTGCATTCCAGCGAATCAGGCTCTTGATGCGCCGCTCCATGGCGCGGTCGCCGGGATACGAAACTTCCTCGTCCGGCCGGATGGTGTTGACGTATGGCGTGTTCAGGTGGATGGGCAGATCCGCGCCCCCCGCCCGCGCGCGCTCCGACAGCTTATCGAGCAGATACGCCGCGCGGTCCGGGCCGCTTTCGTCCAGAACCTGATCCAGCGCTTCCGCCCACTCAGAAGTCTCCTGCGGATTCAGGTCGACAACCCTCTGGTCGCGTTTCAAGTGCATTGGTACCTATTATTATACCGGCGGAGGGCCGGTGGGCTCAGGCGGCGCCGGTTACAACCGCTTGCCGCGCGCGGCCTGTCCGGCTAGCAGAAACGTACTGGGATATCTGCCGGTGCCGCACAGCTTGAACGTCCCGAAATCCTTGTACCAGTCGCCATCGGGCACGTCGGGATCGCGGGCCTTCCACTCAGCCAATTCGGCCAAATCTTCTTTGGAGATCAGCCGCTCCTTTGCGCGATCGCGAAGGTGGGCCCACTTCTCTCTGGGAAGCCGTTCCCACTGGATCTTGGGCATCGTTCAGCGGCCGAGTATCAGGGTGCGGAATTCATCGACCAGTCGATCCTGCTGGTTCGGGTCGTCTTCGGCAAGATTCTCTTTCAGCTTCTTGAAGAATTCCCGCTTGCGGTTCTCCTGGCTCTCCAGCCCGAGACGAACCAGCCCTGCGATCGCTTTGCTCATGCTCACGTCAACTGTCTCAGCGTACCGCTCGACTTGATTCGCAAGGTTGGGGGCAAGTCCGACGGTGTACCGGAATTCGACTTTGCCGCGACGCGGCTCGATTTTGTCCGGATGATTTCCCTTGGACTTTGGACCAGGGCTGCGTTTAGTTGTCGTAACGGTGTGAGGCATATGTCATCAGTATGCATCAAGTCGATGCATTTTCGCAAGTCGCCTGTCCACGTCCATCGCTGCTGCCAGGAACGCATAGCTCATCGCCGTCGCTACTGCCCTACCTGCGGGTACAATGAGGACATGGTGAGAGCCAATCACGTCATCGATTCCTGGAAGAATGTGCGACAGGATACCATCGCCGCCGTGGAGGAGTTTCCGGCGGGTGAATTTGGATTTCGTCCAGCGGCCGACGTGCAGACCTTCGGCGAGATCGGCCGTCACATCCTGGTGTCCACCCACGGCCTGACCGGCATACTGTTGGCGGGCGACACCGATTTCGCCGACCCGGATCTTCGCCGGGCGCGCATCGCCACCCATACGGCCCACCTCCCGCAGACCTTGGAGCCGGCCGAACTGGCCCGCCGGTTGCGCGAATCCGTGGACGAGCGCTCCACGCAACTGGCCGCGCAAACCCCTGAGTTCTGGGCCGGGATGATCCAGCGCGTGGATGGCGTGATGGTGACACGCCTCGAAATGTTGCTATGGATTGGCGACCACGAACTGACCCATCGCCAGCAGTTGTTTACGTATCTGCGCATGAAAGGCATCGTGCCGGCTACCACCCGGCGGCGGCTGGCGCGCCAGGCTGCGGCCCAATAGGGTCCGATAACCGGAAACGCACCCGCCATGGCGGCAATCTATCGTATAACAGTAGTTTCGGGAGGCATGGATCGATGGTCAAGTGTCCGGAATGCGACGGCGCGATCGACGTCGAGGAAGAAGACCTCGACGAGGGCGACCCGCTTAGTTGCGACGAGTGCGGAGCGGATCTCCGCGTAGTCGGCACCGATCCTCTGGAACTGGAATCGGCCGAGGAGTTGGCCGAGGACGAAGAGGATGCGGATCTCTTCGACGAAGACGAAGACGAGGAAGAAGCCGAAGAAGAGGATTGGAAATAAGATGCCATCCAGGATTTCGCGCGTCGGCGCACGAGTACGTGGCTTTTCGGGCGCCGGGCTGGCGTTGCTGGCGGCCGGCCTGCTGCTCGTTGCCATCGCCGGTTTCGCCAAGGACCCCCAGACCCGCACCGTGCAGGGCGCCGTCTCCGCGCCGGACGAGAGCCTGGTGAACGGCGCCGTCGTCTATCTGAAGAACACCAAGAGCCTGCAAATCCGCTCGTTCTTCACCCAGAAAGACGGCAGCTACTATTTTCACGACCTCAGCCCCGATATCGACTATGAGCTCAAGGCCGAATATAACGGCTTATCGAGCGGAACCCGCACTCTCAGCTCGTTCGATACGCGCAAGCTGGCGACCATCAATCTGAAGCTGAACGCGAAGAAATAAGGCGAGGCAGAATCCTAGCGGCGATTCTCCGCCGACCCTGTCCGAAGCGGGCAAGGGTGAGGCCGATTATCTGGTGACAGGCGACCAGAGTGGGGAAGACGTATGATTGAAGATATGCCGGAACTGCATATCAGTGAGTCCGAAATCGCGAAGGACTTCGCAGCGGTATTGGAGAAGGTGGTCCGGCACGGAGTCGATGTGGTTGTGGAACACGATCGGCAACCGGTCGCGGTGTTGCGTGCCGCACTTCCGCCGCGTCGCAGAATCTCGGAAGTGCTGGCGCTCATGCCGAAACACTCGACCGCCAGTATGGATGCCGCCTTCGCCCACGACGTACAGGCCGCCATCGAAAGCCATCGCGAGCCTCTGGAACCGCCAGCGTGGGATTGATTCTGGATTCTTCCGTGGTGATCGCCGCGGAGCGGCTCGGCCAAACGGCATACCAGATGCTGGAAGCCATCGGTCTCCAAACCGACGATTCGGAGATCGCAATTTCGGTGGTGACAGTGCTGGAGCTGGCACATGGCATTGCTCGCGCGGATACGCCGCAACGCCGGGCTCGCCGCCAGCAGTTCCTCGACGATCTGTTGGTTGGTATGCCGGTACATCCGGTGACGGTGTCGATCGCTCTGCGCGCAGGACAAATCGACGGACAGATGCAGGCGGCAGGGGCGCACATCGCACTTGCCGATCTGCTAATCGGCGTCACCGCCCTCGAACTCGGCCACTCTGTCGCAACGGCCAATATGCGGCACTTTCAGATGATTCCGAATCTGACAGTCCGGCAGTTCTGAAACCCCGCATGGAGCGTGAAAATGCGCCTGTCCCCTCAATCCAGCCCCCCTTCCACCCCTTTTCCCCTCTCCGTTTTTCTTCCCCTATACCGGTTGCCATTTCACGTCCCGACCGCTGTAGACCACACCTCCGAGAGAAAAACGGCGGTGGCAGGTCGGGCAGGCGAATGTGAGGTCGATAAAGTCGTCGGGGAACGGGCGACCGCGTTGTATGGAATTCAGTTCAACATTGCCGGATTCGAACATGAGTCTACCAGCGGCGACCTCGTGGCGCACTTGATCGACATGGTCACGAAAGGCGTCGGCAGAGCGGAACTCAGTGACATTGGCAAACCTGCGGCAGTTATTACACATAGGCAGTTTCAACTTTCCCACGTTGGGGTTGCGGATCGGGCCTGTCCCTGTTCTTCTTGTTTGTCTCCTAATTTTCTTTGTTCTTCTTGGCGCGCCTCTACTTCGTGAAAAAATCCAGCGGCGCGATCGAGATGATCACCCAGCGCTTGCCTCTACGCTCGATCTTGAAGGTGAGATCCGATTCGCGCTGGAGGATGCGGATACCGGTATCGGCGTTGACGACTTCGAGGGTCCACTCGACTTCGAGGGTGCGTGCGGTGTCTGTGCCTTCGTCGGCGGTGAGACCGATGGTCGAGTCGACCTCGCCCTGAGCGGCGAGCGCATCCGCGCCGTTGCGCAGCGCCTCGTAACCGGGGAGTTTGGAATCGAATGCGGCCAGGAAGCCAACCACCGGCGTGCTCGCCTGGCTGAGCCCGCGGGCGGCTGATTGCAACAGGTCCCACGCGCCGGACACATCGGGCGGCGAGAAAAAGCCGGGCGCGTCGAGAGCGCCATCGGGAACGTCGAGGGCGTCGATGCGCAGGGCTCCATCGCGCGATTCCACGCGGCATGATACGCGCCTCTGTCGATGCGTGATGCCGCGCAGTCCTTCGCGCGCGGCCAGATCCAGCTTCCAATCGATGACGAGCGCGACCCCGCGATTATCGTCGGTTGCGGAGAGGAACTCCAGCGCTGGCTGAACGTCGTAAGAGCGCACCAGGGCTTCGACCGGCTTACGCAGCTTCTCGGCCAGCGGCGTGTCGAAGGCTTCGAGAAAGCCGGCGGCGCGCCGTTCGGCCAACGCTTGCGCGGCGTTCGAAACCAGGTCGCGCGCGGCTTGTTGCTGGTCTGCCGGGCCGCTTTGCGCGGCGGCGGGCCATGCCAATGCGATCAACAAAAGCGCGCGCGGCACGTTCCCCATGTCACGTCCTGTAACTGGCATTGATGTGGATATAGCCGTGGGTGAGGTCGCAGGTCCAGAAGCGGGCGCTACCATTGGCCTTGCCGCGCAGCGAGAAGCGGATGTGACATTCGGGCGCATCCAACTTCTGCTTCAACTCAGCTTCGGAGAATGGCGCAGCCAGGCCGCCGCGGCAAACGGCGACGCCTTGCATCCAGATATCGGTTTTGGCGGGATCGAAGACCACGCCGGCGTTTCCGGCGGCGGAAAGGACGCGGCCCCAATTGGGGTCGGAACCGGCAATGGCGGTTTTGACCAGCGGCGAATTGGCGATGGCGCGGGCCAGGCGTGCAGCGGCATCGTCACTGGGCGCGCCAGTGACTTCGATGGTGACGAACTTCTTGGCGCCTTCGCCATCGCGCGCGATGGCCTGCGCCAGGTGCTGCATGACGCCGGTGATTTTCTCTTCCACGCGGGCGAGTTCCTTGGCTTCGGGACGCACGCCGGAAGCGCCGTTAGCAAGCAGCACCAGCGTGTCGTTGGTGGAGGTGTCGCCATCCACCGAGAGCCGGTGGTAGCTGGCGTCGGCCGCGCGCTTGAGGATGGCGCGCAGGGCCGCCACGGGAAGTTCGGCGTCGGTCATCACGAAGCCGAGCGTGGTGGCCATGTTCGGCTGAATCATGCCGGAGCCCTTGGTCATGCCGGCCACGCGCACGGCGCCGCGCCGCAGGTGAGCTTCGGCGAAGGCGGTTTTCGAGACCAGGTCGGTGGTCATGATGGCGCGGGCGGCGTCTTCGAAGCGAGCGGGCGAGAGGCCATCGACCAGACGCGGCAGAGCGGCCGTGATCTTGGCGCCATCCATTTCCACGCCGATCACGCCGGTGGAAGCCGTGAGCACCTGCGCCACCGGCAGCTTGAGGAGTTTGGCGGTCGCGCGCGCGGTCGAGCGCGCCACGGCGTCGCCGGTGCGCGTGGCGCAATTGGCGTTGCCAGCGTTGATGAGGATGGCGCCGACGCGGCCTTTCGACTGCGCCAGATGGCGGCGGCACAGCTTGACCGGCGCAGCCTGCACGCGGTTGCGCGTGAACACAGCGGCGGCGCTGGCATCGAGACCGGTGACAATCAGCGCCAGATCGTCACGCTCGGCTTGCCGTATACCGGCATAGACGGCCGAATAAGCGTATCCCAAGGGCAGGTTCAAATTGGCACCTCTCCCAAGATTTCATTTTCGACTAATCGCTGCCCGTTGGCGAAATCGGCGGCGGGCATCCGCTTGCGGCCCTCCATCTGCACCTCGACGAGTTCGAGCGCTCCCGCGCCGCAGGCAACCAGCAGTGGCTTG
>Ga0371490_1000520_pt1 | contig 25622 bp, 19 predicted proteins | sample MB2SIPfraction_FD_207959 | JGI IMG/M metagenome (GOLD analysis project Ga0371490, IMG submission 207959) | Lab enriched peat soil microbial communities from McLean, Ithaca, NY, United States - MB28FN SIP fraction | ecosystem: Environmental > Terrestrial > Soil > Wetlands > Peat | place: USA... | reverse complement strand
CGTTTCACGAGAAAGCCTCAATTGGAAACAAGACAGGATGCAGCCATCATGTTACGGCAAAGGGGGCGCATCTGGCAGCAGGAAATCCCGCAACCGGAGTCCCGGCAGAGCCGAAAAACTGGGTGGCGTGGTAACCTTATCGGCAAAATGAGCCAACCGTGAAGAAGCGCCTTGTTCACGGTTGCAGGGAAGGAAAGAAGGGCATGCGTTCGGTGGTCGGTTGGTCTTGGGTGGTGTGCTGTGCGCTGGCTTGGGTGGGCATGGGTTCGATCGTGGGGCAGGAGACGGGAGGCGCCGCGCAGACCCCTGCGGCGTCGGGAAATCTGGTCCTTCCTCTCGATCGCGGCTGGCAGTTCCGGCAGATCAAGATGGAGCAGACCATGGAGACCGGCTGGGCTCCGGCGACCGTGCCCGGCGATGTGCATCTGGACCTTCTGGCCATCAAGGCGATCCCCGATCCCTTCTACCGCGACAACGAAGCCAAGCTGCAGTGGATAGAGAAGGCCGGCTGGGAGTACCGGATGAGCTTCGACGTGAGCGCGGCAGCCATGGCGCGAGCGAATGTGGACCTGGCCTTCGAAGGGCTGGATGGGCCCGCCATGGTGTTTCTGAACGGGGTAGAGGTGGTGAAGGGCACGAACAGCTTCCGCAGCTGGCGTGTGCCGGTCAAAGCCAATCTGCGCGTGGGCAGGAACGATCTCTGGGTTACCTTTCCTTCGCCCATCATCAGTGCCGAGGAACTTGCCAGGCAGGATCCCTGGATTGCGCGCACCAAGACCGAGCCCAAAACCTTTCTGCGCAAGCCGGCCTATGAGTACGGCTGGGATTGGGGACCGCGTTTTGTCACCAGCGGCATCTGGAAGCCCGTTCGCCTGGAGGCCTGGGACAGGACGCGCATTGAAGATTTTGCCGTGCGCCAGCGCGATGTGAGCAAAGACGTGGCGCATCTGGATGCGCAAGTGGAGCTCGTCGCCGCCAAAGCCGGGCTGGCGCAGGTCACGGTCAACTATCAGCTCAAAGGCCAGCAGGGAACTGCCGCGCGCCAGGTCAGCGTCCATGCCGGCTCCAATCTCATCGAGTTTCCCATCGAGATTCGTCAGCCCAAGCTCTGGTTCCCGGCCGGTTACGGCGAGCAGCCGCTCTACAGCTTTACCGCGCAGGTGGCCGGCGCCGGCAGCAGGAGCCTCAAAGTGGGTCTTCGCTCCATCGAACTGCATCGCGAACTCGACAAGTGGGGCCGGTCCTTTGAGCTGGTGGTGAACGGCGTGCCCATCTTCGCCAAAGGCGCGGACGTGATCCCCTTTGACAGCTTTCCGAGCCGCGTCACCCCAGCCAACTACCGCCGCATTCTGGAGTCGGCCCGGGCCGCCAACATGAACATGATCCGCCACTGGGGCGGCGGCTACTACGAGTCCGATGAGTTCTACTCCCTCTGCGACGAACTCGGCCTGATGGTGTGGCAGGATTTCCAGTTCGGCAACGACTGGCAGCCCGGGCTCTACAGCTTCAAGCAGAACATTGAGGCCGAAGCCGAGCAGCAAGTCAAGCGGCTGCGCAATCATCCTTCCATCGTTCTGTGGAGCGGCAACAACGAGACCGAAGAGGCGCTGAACTGGGGTACGCGCTGGAACTTGCCTGCCGACGTGAAGTTTCAAATGTGGCAGGACTATCTGACCGAGTTCAGTGGCATTCTCAATCGCGTAGTGGAGAAGCTTGACGCCGAAACGCCCTACTGGCCCAGCTCGCCCAGCGCCGATTACGAGCCGCAATCGCCCACCTTCCACACCGGCGACGATCACATCTGGGACGTGTGGCATGGGCGCGTGCCTTTCTCTACCTACGAAACCCACCACGCGCGCTTTGTCACCGAGTTCGGCTTCCAGTCCTTTCCCGAGATGAAGACGGTGGAGGCCTTCACCGAGCCCGCCGATCGCGCCAACATCTTTACGCCCGTGATGCTGGCGCACCAGAAGAACAACGAAGGCAACTCCATCATCCACGACTACATGCTGCGCGACTACGCCGAGCCCAAGGACTTTGCCAGCTTCCTCTATGCCAGCCAGGTGCTGCAGGCCGAAGGCATCAAGATCGGCGCCGAGTACTTCCGCCGCGCGCGGCCGGAGACGATGGGCTCCATCTACTGGCAGTTGAACGATTGTTGGCCGGTAGCCTCCTGGGCCTCGATTGATTACTACGGCCGCTGGAAGGCGCTGCAGTACTACGCCAGGCGATTCTATGCGCCGTTGCTGGTCTCGCCGCATGTTGAAAATGGTGCGCTGAGGGTCTACGTTGTCTCCGACGCGACAGAGAAGCTGGGCGGCTCGATGCACCTGCGCATCAAATTGATGGACATGGACGGCAGGGTGCTGCTCGATGAGACCAAACAGGTTGAAGTGGCGCCGCTCTCCAGCAAGGTCTACATGGAGATCCCCCTCAAGCGGCTCACCGACGCCGGCGCGGCCGATACCTCAAAGGTATTTGTGGTCGCCTGGCTGGCGAATGCCGATGCCACGGCCTCGCGCAACATCGTCTACCTGGCGCCCATCAAGGCCGTGCGCCTGAAGCCGGTGGCGTTGAAGCTGGAGGCACAATCCGCCGCGCAACTTCGCGGAGAGACGCATTCCTTGTGGTTGCCAACGGCAGGGAAGTTTGAAGCGGCCAAGAACCTGTTCACCATCCGCGTTACCTCGCCGGTGCTGGCGCGTAGCGTGTATCTCACCTTTGGCAACCTCGATGTGGAGCTTGAAGACAACTACTTCGATCTGCTGCCAGGCGAAACGGCGGAGATGAAGCTCTGGACCAATGCCTCGCTCGAAGCGGTGAAAGCGCAGATGTACGCCATCTCGCTGGTGGACGCTTTCCCCGGCGGCGGCGCCCGAGCTGCGGTCCTGGCTGCGCATTAGCTCAGCAGGCACCCAGCGCACACGCAGCACCCGGACGAACTTTGGGTGCCCCAGGCCCCGGGGACCCCGCGGACAGGTCTTCGTCCGTGGGGTGGAGGTCTCGATTTTGAGACCTGGGAAGCTGTGATGCCAAAGCGCAACTTCATGCGGTCAGAGGCCGGCGCGCTTAAAGCAAAAGGGCCGAAGCAATGCTTCGGCCCTTCGCGTGTCTGCAGGCAATGCTCTAGAAGCTGAACGCTGCCTGGAAGAAGATGCGGCGTGCCGCCGAACTGCTGGGTGAGGCAAACATGCCGCCGGCCAGGCTGGTGGACCTGCCGAACAGGCTGCCCGGTCCCCACAGGTTGGTGGTGGAGTTCTGCAAGGGCGAAATCGTGCCCACCGGCGTGCCGTAGTCGATGTCGTTGAACAGGTTCAGCGCCTGCACGCTGAAGTTGAGCGAGTACTTGTGGCCGGTATTACCGATGCCGCCACCGCCGCCGCGCCCACCGCCGCCGCCAAATCCACCGCCGCCACGGCCACCGGGTCCGCCACCCGGCCCACCGGGACCGCCGGCCATGTACGTACCCTGGCGGCGCTGGCCGCCCTGATCGCCTTGTCCAGCGGGTGCGCCAATCTTGGGTCCAATGCCAAACGAGCGGCTGATGCGCAGGTTGACTGCCACAGAGGCAGGGCCGTTGCCCGTATTGACGGGGATCAACGCCTCGCCTTGTGCCGGTGTCATATCGAAGCACCCATAGGAGGTGGCAATGTATTCGCTGTTGCTGCCGTTGCACTCGGAAGCAGCTGCAACCCCGGGCCGGTCATTGAAGAAGTTGTCCCCGGTCTGGTCGGTATTGGTGACAATGTTGTAAGGATGTCCCGCCTGCGCCACCAGGAATGGATTGAAGGTGATGCCCCATGACCCCGTGTAGTTCCCCATCAGGAAGACCATATTGCGGCGGATAAAGGCGGTGCGCCCGTAATCCTGCTGCAGGTTCCAGGAGTTGGAGGCCGTACCCACATCGCCGTTGCCAAAGTTCAGGGTATAGAAGCCCATCAGGCTGAACTTGGGGGAGAACCGTCCGTTCAGATTCACAATCATCTGGTTCTGTTTGAAGATGGCTTCCGGATAAATCTCATCGACAATGCCCAGGTTGCTGTTGGGCCGAGCGCCGGTGGTGCTGTTGTAATACGTGGTTCCCGAGGTCGGCTCATACGCGTTGGCATCGCGCGTAGCCATCTGGTGCACGCCGTAGGTATGCACGTACGTGGCGGTCAGCGTAGCCACCTTGGACATTTGACGCTCCAGCGAGAAGCCCACTTGCTCGCTATACGGCGAGTGATACTTCGCGTACAGCAATTGATTCACCGACGTAGATGAAGTGGTTGACGAGCCGCTGGGCACACAATCGGCGAGCGTCAGGTTCCCAAGGCTGTTGGGGTCAAAGCACGTGGGCAGGTTGATGACCGTCTGCTTTTGCCCGTTCGCGCCCACACCGTTGCGCTCCAGCCCTATCAAGCTGCCGATGCTGAACCGGTCGTAGAAGAAACCGTAGCCGCCGCGCAGCACTGTCTTGGTCTGGGTGCCTTTCTTGTGGCCATCCAGCGCGTAGGCAAAGGCAAAGCGGGGCGCCACGTCGCCGTGGTCGGCAATGTGGTTCTGCGCTTCGAACCGCAAGCCGCCGGAGAGGGTCAGGAAGCGGTTGAACTTCCAGTCGTCCTGGACAAAGGCTGCGCCGTCGAAGACGTTGGCGCGGAACTTCTCGGGACCGGAGGTAAAGCTCAGACGATTCACCGCTACGGGCATACTCTGGCACACCGAGATACCATGGCATGTGTCGAGCGTGCTCACATAGGTGCTGAGCGATGTGAACGTAAACGAGCCGTTGAAGCCGCTGTCCGACGAGTTGGCGTCGCGGTTGTCGCGCAGCCAGCCGCCAAACTTGATGGCATGGGCCCCGGCCGACAGGGTGGTAATGTTCTGCAACTCCATGTGGTCGGAGTGGTCGCTCGAATACTGGCCGCTATTGCCGCCGCCCGAGAAGTAGCCCGTGACCCCGATCGTCGGCGCCGTGCTCACCGGTGTGCTGGAACTGATGCCGCGCCGGAACTGGCCGCGCGTCTCGTTCACCATGTGGTCGTTGATAATGTAGGAGTCGCTGAACTGGAACGAGTACTCCGACGAGGTGGAACTGGACGATTGGCTTGGCAGAGAGGTGGTGCCAATGCCGCCGCTCGAGGTTCCGCTCTCGTACTGGAAGCGTGCGGTCAGGGTATTCTTCGTGCCCAGTTGCAGGTCGAGCCGCGGTGAGATCTCAATGCGGCGCGAAGGAGCAAACAAGCCACCATTCACCGGTACCGCCGTGTAGCCCGTGCCCGTCGAGTACACCGGCTGATAGGCAGAATAGATGCTGGCGTCCTGCGTGTTACGGCCCTCAACGGACAGGAAGAAGGAACTGGTCTTGTTCAGCGAACCGGAGACCGTGCCGTTGTACTGCAAGCTGTGGTAAGCGGGAATGTTTTGCGTAAACGGCGTACCGGTGTTGAAGGCGTCGTCATTGCCTTGCAGGAAGCCGCGCCCATGCAGCTTGTCGGTGCCGGGCTTGGTTAGAATCTCAATGCGTCCGTAGCCGATGTGGTCGAACTCGGCCGAAAACGGGTTCTGGTTGATGCGGATCTCGCGGATGGCGCTTTTCGGCGGTAGCGTGCCGCCCGTGAAGCCGTCAATGTAGATCTGGCCGCCGTTGGGCCCGGCCGAGGGGCCGGCCAGAGCTGTCAGTTCGTTCTGCAACTCGTCTGGATCGTCTGACAGTGCATCCAGATCCTTGTCCTTGAGCACAATCGCGCTGGAGTTGCTGCTGGCTTCCACGGAGACGGTGGGACCGGAATCGTCCGTCACCTCAACGCTCTGCTGCTCGGCCACCACAGCCATGGCAATGTCCACGCGCTTGTACTGCCCGGCGGCCAGTTGCAACGTTGCCGAAGTGAACGGCGCAAATCCATCCACCGTGGCCTGCACAATGTAGCTGCCCGCCGGCAGCGCTGCAAAGGAGTAGACGCCCTGCGCGTCGGAGGTGGTGCTGGTCACCGCTACGCCCAGCGGGTTCGTCACCGTCACCTTTGCGCCCGGAATCAATGCTCCGGTCTGGTCGGCAATGTGGCCGCGAATGCTGGCTGTGCCAACAGCTTTGGGCGCAGGCGCCGGAGTTTGAGCAAACAGCGTTCGTGAACCTCCGGCTGCAAGTGCAACCGCAAAAAGGCACAGGAAAACCCGCTGGAGTTTTGGATACACGTCCCCTCCACTGGTGAGAAAACCAGGAAATGAATGCTGCAGTTACTGACCCATCTCTCCGCCACCGGAGCTCATGCTCCAGTTGGAGAGCAAATTGCTGGCCGCCGGGGCCTCCAGCAGTGGTTCAACTCCGGCCAACAAGGTAATGGCGGTCAAAGCGTTGCTGTCGTCGGTGGCGACCATCATCACGGCGTCGCCTTTCTTCAGTTCGCTGAGCTGGATGGTGGGCGCACGGCTCAGCATCATCTGGGGATCGAATCCGCCGCCACCCGGGCCGCCGCGCTGGCCTGCAAACTGGCCGCCCTGCGCCGACGGACCGCCCGCGCCACCACGGCCGGCAAAACCGCCAGCTTCGCCCTTCAGCATTGCGGCCAGACGCGTGGCCATCATGTCGGGCAGCTTCTTCAGCTGCGACTCCGGAGTGAACTTGATCGTAGCCGGTTTCTTGGTCGCCAGGTCCTTCACCGTCACCGTCTGGCTGGCCGCATCAAACGAGATCACCTGCCCGGCAATGTTGCGGAAGCTGCCGGAAACCGCCTCTTCCGCGGTCAACGCCGTTCCATCGGCCGACTTGGCGCCGCGGGCGCGAATCTGGTCGCCGGCCTTCACCGCCGTGATCGGTGCGGGCTTGGCCTCGTCAAACCGGACCGATGCTGGCGCATAGCGTTTGAGCACCGTTGAAGCTGTCGTTTGGATGGTGATGGTTTTGGCCGCCGAACCTGCGCCCGAGGTGATTACGATGACGCCCGCAGCCGGGTCCACGCTCTTCACCAGCCCGCCTACGCCGCGCCGCTGCCAATCCATCTGATCCGCGGCCTGCTTCTTGGCCAGATCCGCCTGCTTGATGGCGATGATCTGCAACGCCACCGACGAGCCTTCCGGCGTCTTCGGGTCCAGCTTCACCAGCACCCGGTCACCTGTGGCCAGGCTGGAAAACTGGATGCTCTCGGCCTTCGACAGGTCCTTCTCGCCCGGGGCAATCTGCTTGAGCACTGCCGTATCGGGCACCTGCACCTGGTGTACCTCGCCGGCGTCGGTCTTCACGCTCAGCGTGTTGCCGTTGATGGCCGTCACGGTTCCCAAAAACCGCGTCACCGCCGGGGCTTGGGCCAGCAGCATGGAAGCTTGTACCGCGCTCAAAGCCAGGCAAAGGGTCCAGGCAAACATCCGGAACGTATGCGTACGGAACATCGGTCGTATCTCTCCAGGCGGGGCCCGCCGCCAAACCAGAATCTTGATTTCATTCCAGTAGACGAACGAGGCCCGCAAAAGGTTGAAGATTGCAAAAAAACTCTGACTGGCGGGCGCTTAGCGGCCCACGGGATCGCCAAAGCGCGCCGTTTCAAGGAACGCGTAGGTGCCCGAGGGCGCCGGATGCACATACGTCAGCCGGACGGAGTGGACCGCAATCGTGTCGCGGTACCAGAGCGGAATCGAGGGCAGATCCCGGGCCAGAATCTGCTGCGCCTGGGCGTAATCCCGGCGCCGGCGCTCCTGGTCCAGACTCTGAGCGCCATCGGCCAGCAGGGCATCCAGCTCCGGATTCGAGTAGCGGCCGCGGTTGGCGCCCTTGGGCGGAAAGCTGGACGTAGCGAATGCCAGCGTAAAGATGTCAGGCTGCTCGTTGCCGCCGATCCAGCGCAGCGAGTAGAGCTGGAAGGCTCCACGCGTGACATCGGCATAAAAGGTGGCGAACTCAAAGCTGCGGATCTCCAGCCGGATGCCCACCTGCGCCAGTTGTTGTTGCAGCACCGCCGCCAGCAGCCGGGTCTCTTCGTCGATGGAGGTCTTCATGGTCAGCTGGAAGCGTATGCCGCCAGCCCCGCGCTTGTGTCCGGCAGCGTCCAGAAGTTGTTCAGCACGAGCCGGGTTGTAATCGTAGCGCGGCACCTCGCCGTTCCAGGCCCAGTGCGTGGGCGGCAGCAGGCTCACCGCGGGCTGCCCGTGGCCGCGGCGCAGCGTGCGCAGAATCAGCTCCCGATCGATGGCGCAGGCAATCGCCTGGCGCACGCGCACATCGGCTAGCAGCGGATCCTGCACGTTGAAGTTCAGATACTGGATCTGCGTGCCCGGTGTCTGGGCAATGCGCAGGTTCTTCCGCGTGGCCAGCTCCGCTATTGCGTCCATGGGCAGGGAATTGACGCTCAGATCGGCCGATCCCTTTTCCATTTCGAGTGACTGCGTGATCGCATCCGGCACCACAGCAAAGCGTACCCGCTCAATTGCGGGCACAATCTGCCAGCTCTGCTGGTTGCGCTCCACCACCACGTCCTGATCGATCTGCTGGTTCACAAAGCGGAAGGGCCCGGTGCCCACCGGATGCCGCCAGAACTCCTTGCCCGCGCCGGCCGGCACAATGCCCATCGCGCCCGTGGAGAGGTTGGTCAGCAGGAAGTTGTCCGGCCGCTTCAGATGGAAGACCGCAGTCAGTTCGTCGCGCGCCTCCACCCAGGCCACGGCCACAAACGCCGCCGCCCGCGGCGACACTACCGTGCCGTTGCGCATGGAGTCGATGGTCCACGCTACATCGCGCGCCGTGAGCAGGTGCCCATCGTGGAAGCGCACACCCGGGCGCAGATGGAAGACAACGGTGAGCGGATCGGGCTCGTCCCAGCTGGCCGCCAGCGCCGGCACAAAGTGGAAGGCCGCATCGTGCGCTACCAGCCCGTCGAAGATCAGCTCGTCGATGTGCATGGACTGTGCGTCGGTGCCGATGCGCGGATCCAGATTCGCCGGGCTGCTGTCGATCAGAAAGACCACCGTGCGCGGGTCCCGCTCCGATGTGCGGCAACCGGTCAATGCAGCCAGCAACACCAGCGCACAGATCGCGATCCATGGAGAACGGGAGATGACGCTGCAGATTGAAACCTTGCGGAATCCGGCGTAGCCACCAGAAGAGCAGCGAGCAGAAACACTGCGGGTGCCCCATCCATTCCCGCGCTCTTTGCGGAAATGGATGGGAAGCGAAACCCTCATCTCCTGCTCCACCCCCACCGGCTCCCCGCTACACATAGCTCACCTGTCCCAGCAGCACGGGCCGTGCGGCTCCCGTGGCCGAAGGCACATTGCCCGGCAGCCGGTTCCAGCTCTGCCACGCCAGCAGGGCAAAGGCGGTGGCTTCCTTGGCCTCGGCCGGCAATCCAAACTGCTCGCTGGTCGTGAGCTCGCAGCCCAGCGGCGTAAGCCGTTTGCAGAGCAGCGCCATCAGGGTGCGGTTGCGCGCGCCCCCGCCAGAAACCACGTAATCCACCGCGGCCGCGCCCATCTGCGGGTACGCAAAGCGTTTGTAGGCTCGCGCGATGCTCTCCGCCGTCAGCGCGGTTGCCGTGGCCAGCGCGTCTTCCGGCTTGCGGCTTGCCCGCTTGCAAGCCTTGAGCAGAGCCGAAGAAAACTCGCGCCCGAACTGCTCGCGGCCAGCCGTGCGCGGCGGCTTCTGCCGGAAGTAGGGATTCTTCAGCAACTCTGCCAGCACGGGCTTGATCACCGTGCCGGATGCAGCCAGCACGCCATTCGGATCGTAAGGCTTGCCAAAGAGCTCCTGCGCCAGCCAATCCATCACCATATTGCCAGGGCCGGAGTCGAAGGCCAGCATCTGATCGGCCTTGGCTGCGGCCGGAATGGCCGTGAAATTCGCAATGCCGCCGATGTTCTGCAGCACGCGTCCCCGCCGGGAATGCGCAAACAGCACGTAGTCCAGCAGCGGCACCAGCGGCGCTCCCTGCCCGCCCACGGCCATGTCTGCGGGGCGGAAGTTCGAGACCACGGGAATTCCGGTTTCCTCGGCCAGCACCGACGCCTCACCCAACTGCCACGTACAGGCAAAACTCTTGCCCGCGTAGGCTTCGGCGCGCGGCTGATGATAGAGCGTCTGCCCGTGGCAGCCGATCAGATCCACCTTTACCCTGTGCTGCGCGATCGTCGCCCGCACCGCTTCGGCATAAGCCAGCGCCAGCCGCCAGTTCAGCCTCGCCAGCTCCGCCGTTGAAGTCGCGCTGGCATTCATCGCCTTGAGCACCGCGCGCCGAAGCGCCGCTGGATAGCGGAAGCCCTCATGTGCCACCAGCGTCAGTCGCGGCCGCAGCCGTCCCGGCGCAATCTGCACCAGCGCCACGTCGATGCCATCGGCGGAGGTGCCGCTCATCAGTCCTGCCACCATCATCGGCTTCATGCGCTTGCCGCCTCCAGCGGATTCAGCTTCGCAATCAGCGCGGCAAAGCTCTCGATCTTCGCTTGCAGCGCGTCGATCTGTCTTGCGGTAGGCACAGAGGTTGGTCTGGCCACAAAGAGTTTTGCGCGCTTGCGCTGCGCACTCCGCGCCCGCGCCACCAGAAGCGTGCGGAAGACGCGCGAACGTTCTGCCTCGCGGATCAACGCTTCAAAGGCGCGCAGAATCAGCTCCGCGCTGTGGCAGATCTCGATCAGGTCCATGCCTGCACGGATCGCCTCCACCGCGGCCTCTTCGATGGGCAGATAATTGAGAATCCCGCCCATCTCCAGATCGTCCGAAAAGACCAGTCCGCGGTAGCCAATTCGCTTGCGGAGCACGGTTGCGATCCAGAACGGCGCGATGCTGGCCGGTGTTGCCTTGGAGCGCGTCTGCGGGAACGATGCGTGGCTGATCATGGTCATGGGCAGCTCGCCCACAAGTTCCCGATAGGGTGCCAGATCCTCCCGCCACAACTGCTGGAAGCTGCGTTCAATGGCTGGGGTGGCCAGATGCGAATCCAGCGTGCCGCCACCGAGTCCCGGAAAGTGCTTGCCGCAGCTTGCCACGCCCGCCGCGGCCAAAGCCGCCAGAAACGGCCGCGCATACGCAACCACCTCCTCAGCCGTTGCCCCTGCGGTACGCGAGCCCATCACCGTGGCCGAGATCGGCAAGCCCAGATCGAGCACCGGAGCCAGCGTGGTGTTGAAGCCGAAGGCCTTCACCGCGCGCGCGATCAGCTCTCCATGCTGGTACGCCAGCCTGGGCCTGTTTTTGCTGCGGGCCGCCTGCGCCACAGCCTGCGCGGAAGGCATGGCCGTCAGCGCAATCTTCAGCCTGTCCACCGTCCCGCCCTCCAGATCGACACAGCGCAGCGCGTGCTCGGCGCACACTCCCGTAGCGGCATCGAGCAGCGCATGGGTCTGGGGGGCGCTCTCAATGTTGCGCCGGAACAGGATGATGCCCGCCGGGCGCGCCAACCGCAGCCATGCGCGCTCCAGCCCTGTGAGCTCTGTTCCTCCCAGCCCCACCACCATCAAACTGCCTGCCGCCTGGCGCAATTCCATCTCGGGCTAGCTCCTTGTGTCCTTCAGTTCCTGCTGCAGCTCTTCCAGCAGGTTGAGTGCCTGCAACGGCGTAAGCTGGTTGATGTCGGTCTCGGCCAGCCGGTCCACAATCCGCTGCGAAAGCGGCGTAAACATGGTCAGCTGCATCGGTTCAGGGGCCGTTTCCACCTGCACGCTCTGTCGCTCCTGCTTTTCGTGCTGGCGCAGCACGTGCCGTGCGCGTTCGATCACCGCCGGCGGCAGACCCGCCAGCCGTGCTACCTCAATGCCGTAGCTCTTGGAGGCGGCTCCGGGCTCGATGGCGTGCAGGAAGACAATCCCGCCCGCGCCTTCCTTCACGCCCACGCGCAGATTGCGCACGCCCTTCAGCTTGTCGGCCAGCATCGTGAGCTCGTGGTAGTGGGTGGCAAACAGCGTCCGCGCGCCCACCTCGGCGTGCAGAAACTCCACCGTCGCCCAAGCCAGCGAGAGACCGTCAAATGTGGCCGTGCCGCGCCCCATCTCGTCCAGCAGAATCAGCGAGCGGTTGGAGGCTGTGTTCAGAATCGTCGCCGTCTCGGTCATCTCCACCATGAAGGTAGAGCGCCCGCGGGCCACGTTGTCGCTGGCCCCAATGCGGGTGTAGATGCGGTCCACCAGCCCGAAGCGCAGGCTCTCCGCCGGCACAAACGAGCCCATCTGCGCCAGCAGAACCAGCATGGCCGCCTGCCGCAGATAGGTGCTCTTGCCGCCCATGTTCGGCCCGGTAATCAGTAAAAGACACGGTCCCTCGGAGCCGGAACTAAGAAACAGATCGTTGGGAATGAAGCGGCCCTCACGCGTCTCCTCCAGCCACTGCTCAATCACCGGATGCCGCGCCTGCCGCGCCTCCAGCACCGGTTCCTCGGTGAGCATGGGCCGCACATACCGGCGCAATGCCGCCAGATGCGCAAAGCAGGCCAGAAGATCGGCTTCTGCCACGGCCGCCGAACTGCGCCGGATTCTGCTCGCCGCAGCCAGAACAAACTGCCGCAACTCAGAGAAGATCCGCTTCTCAATCTCAATCGAACGGTCGTGCGCGGTCAGGATCTTGCGCTCGTATTCCTTGAGTTCGGGGGTGGTAAAGCGCTCGGCGTTCACCAGGGTCTGTTTGCGCTCGTAGTCATCTGGAACGGCAGACAGATTGGACTTGGTGACCTCGATGTAGTACCCAAAGACAGTGTTATACCTGACCTTTAGTGACCCAATCCCCGTCCGCTGCCGCTCCCGGTCCTCAATCGCGGCAATCGCCTGGCGGCCGGAGGTCGAGATGGTCCGCAGCTCATCCAGTTCCGCGTCAACCCCGGCGGCAATCGCGCCCCCGTCGCCCAGAGTCAGAGGTGGTTCCTCCACCAGTGTCCTCGCAATCCGAGCGGTCATCTCGTCCAGCAGGTCCAGGCGGTCGGCAATCAGCTGCCAGAGCTTGGCGGTGAAAGCGGCCAGGGCGGTGCGCAACCCGGGCAGCCGCGCCAGGCTTGCGGCCAGAGCCCGCAGGTCGCGCGGCCCGGCCGAATCGAGTGAGATGCGTGCCAGCAATCGCTCCAAATCGAGAATGCCGGCAAAGGCGCGGCGCAGATCCTCGCGCCGCATCAGGTCGCCATGGGCCTCGCCCACGGCTTCGTAGCGGGCATCCAGCTCGGCCGCATTACCCAGCGGACGCAAAATCGTGGACCGCAGCAGCCGCTTGCCCATCGGCGTCAGGCAGGCATCCAGGGTACGGAAGAGGGTGGCGCGGTCGTCCTGGCCCTGGAAGAGCGGTTCCACCAGCTCCAGGTTGCGCACTGTCACCTGATCCAGTTCGAGCGCCCCGGAGTGCTCCTGGAAGCGCAGCGAGTCCACATGCAGCGCCTCGTTCTTCTGCGTAGTGCGCACGTAATGCAGAATGGCGCCGGCAGCGGTGGCCGCGGCCTCATGGCCGCTGAGCCCATAGCCTTCCAGCGACTTGACGCCCAGCTGCCGCTCCACCAGCGGCACGGCAAATTCGCGCGTCCACACCCAGTCGTCCACCCGGGTGTGGGCGGCAATCGAGCCGAAGGCCTCTGGCTGCTGCAACGACGTGGGCAGCAGAACTTCGCTGGGGCTCGAAAGCAGAATCTCTTCGATGGCCTGCGTGCGCGCTGCCGGGCCGGAGTACTCGGCGGTGCGAAACTCGCCGGTGGAAAGGTCCAGCAGAGCAATGGCGGCCATCTGTCCGTGAGCACTCTCGTGGTACGCCGCTAGAAAGTTGTTCTGGTCCTGCCCCAGGGCAGAATCCATCGCCGTGCCGGGCGTGAGGACGCGGGTCACCTCACGGCGGACAATTTTTTTTGTGAGCTTCGGATCCTCCATCTGGTCGCACATGGCAATCCGGTAGCCCTTGCGCAGCAGCCGCGCCAGGTAGCTCTCCACCGCGTGGTAGGGCACGCCGCACATAGGTTGGGAGCGCTCGCGGTCGCGCGCCGTCAGGGTCAGCTGCAGCTCGCGGCTCACCACCACCGCGTCGTCGTAAAACAGCTCGTAAAAGTCGCCCATGCGGAAAAAGAGCAGGGCATCGGGATTCTCGCGTTTGGCGGCGGCCCACTGGCGCATGAAGGGCGTGAGCTCGGCATCGCTCTTCTCCTGGGGCAGGGCGGCGGCCGGGGTCTCGGGGCCGGCATCCAGCGGCTGGGTCTCGGGGGCGTCATCACGAATCATGCTGCCTTTCAGATTAAACTCTGCGGAGGCAGCATGAGCCGCGCCGCCTGGACGGGCCGGCCTCAGCATGTGGATAACGCGCCCGAATCTCTGTGTCGCGCTGCAAACGCACGTGCTCTATCTGGACTACCGCATGGGTCGCCGGGAGTGAGCCGGGACCGGTCCCAGACCATAGCTGCGGGCAGAAAAACCGGCCCCGAACGGACCCCAAAAAACGGACCAATGTACTGCGGCGGCCATCACAGCCGGGCCCCGGGGGTGGTTTCTACATTAAAGGCAGGGCTTCATCCCTGCCTGCACTGTGCAGCAAGACCAGCCAGTGGCGCGGGCGAACTGCGGCCCGCAGATCGCAAAGCCAGCCGATCTAGAGCGAAACCAGGGCAGGTCTGTCCCGATAGCGTGCATTGCAAGGTCGCTGCTTCCTGGTGGCCGCAACGGCTTGAAAGCTTTGCCCGCTGGACACAGCAACCCTGGTTTCGATCTAGGCAAGGAATGGGGAGGGCCCGAACGGCCCTTTCTCAAGCGAAGGAAAGAAGGAGAAAAACTCCAGATGCTGACTCATGAAGTAGAACAGATGTGCGTAGTCGCCAAAGGGCCGAATCATGGTCCCGCGCCGATTCCGCAAGAGGGCCGATGGACCAAGGCCAAGGACGTTCGCGATATCTCCGGCCTGACGCACGGCGTGGGCTGGTGCGCTCCGCAACAGGGCGCCTGCAAGCTGACCCTGAACGTCAAGAACGGCGTCATTGAAGAGGCGTTGGTGGAAACCATCGGTTGCACCGGCATGACCCATTCTGCCGCCATGGCTGCCGAAATTCTGCCCGGCAAAACCATTTTGGAAGCGTTGAACACCGACCTGGTGTGCGACGCCATCAACGTGGCCATGCGCGAGCTCTTCCTGCAGATCGTCTACGGGCGCAGCCAGACGGCCTTCTCCGAGGGCGGGCTGCCCATCGGCGCCGGCCTTGAGGACCTGGGCAAGGGTCTCTGCTCGGTGACCGGAACCATGTACGGTACCAGCGAGAAGGGTGCGCGCTATCTGGAACTGGCCGAGGGCTACGTGACCCATCTGGCGCTGGACGCCGACAACGAGATCATCGGCTACAAGTTTGTGCGCCTGGGCGTGATGATGGACTCGATCGCCAAGGGTGTCGACGCGCAAACCGCCCTGGAAAAGGCAACCGGAACCTACGGCCGCTTTGCCGATGCCGTGAAGACCATCAATCCCCGCAAGGAGTAAGGAGCAGATTATGGCTACGTTTGAAGGTTACGAAAGAAGAATTGCCCAGATCAGCCCTTACCTTGCCCAACATGGTATTGAGTCGCTGGAACAGGCCGAGAAGCTCTGCCTGGACAAGGGCGTGGACGTTCGCAAGATCGTCAAGGGAATTCAACCTATTTCATTTGAGAATGCCGGCTGGGCCTATCTGATTGGCGCGGCTGTGGCCATCAAGAAGGGCCAGACGCAGGCGGCGGAGATCGCCGAAACCCTCGGCACCGGCTTGCAGGCCTTCTGCATCCCGGGCTCGGTTGCCGACGATCGCCAGGTAGGCGTCGGCCACGGCAATCTGGCCGCCATGCTGCTGCGCGAAGAGACGGATTGCTTCGCCTTCTGCGCCGGTCACGAGTCCTTTGCCGCAGCGGAAGGCGCCATCGGCCTGGCGCGCTCGGCCAACAAGGCGCGCAAGAGCCCGCTGCGTGTGATTCTGAATGGCCTGGGCAAGGATGCGGCCATGATCATCTCCCGTGTGAACGGCTTCACCTACGTGCAGACCGAGTTCGACTACGCCACCGGCAAGCTGGCCATTGTGCGGGAGAAGGCTTACTCGCAGGGCGAGCGCGCCGCGGTCCGCTGCTATGGCGCCGACGATGTGCGCGAAGGCGTGGCCATCATGCATCTGGAAAAAGTGGACGTGGCCATCACCGGCAACTCCACCAACCCCACCCGCTTCCAGCATCCGGTGATGGCGATCTACAAGAAGGAGCGCATCCTGGAAGGCAAGAAGTTCTTCTCCGTGGCTTCCGGCGGCGGCACGGGTCGCACCCTGCATCCCGATAACATGGCCGCCGGCCCTGCCTCCTACGGCATGACCGACACCATGGGCCGCATGCACTCCGACGCGCAGTTTGCCGGATCGTCCTCCGTTCCGGCGCACGTGGAGATGATGGGCCTGATCGGCATGGGCAACAATCCCATGGTCGGCGCTTCGGTGGCCGTGGCCGTGGCTGTGGAACACGCGATGAAGGGCGTTCCCGCCGTCTGAACCTAGAGTTGTTCCACACTGCATCTGCCGCACGCAGTGCCGCGAGGGGCTCCCCAACGGGAGCCCTTTGTTGTCGGTCCGCAAAAGAATCGGGATCAGAGCAGGGAAGCCAACTCCAGGCCAAAAGTGCCACAAAACGACGAAAGCCGTCCGGGAAATCCCTGGACAGCTTCTTAAATCTTCCGTTTTCAGGTTTTTAGATGGTGCGCCCGGAGTGATTCGAACACCCGACCTACTGATTCGTAGTCAGTCGCTCTATCCAGCTGAGCTACGGGCGCATACCATTGGCTCATCACTGAACCAAAGACAGATTATCAAGGATCGGCGCAGAACGCAAACGTCCCGGAACCATCACGTAAAACGCGAGTTGCGGATCGCTGTTCTAGGCTTTTGCCGCCTCTTCCGGCTGCGCCTGCGGCGGGATCAGCGGCAACTCTTCCACCACCTGCAATCCCGTTTGGGCTACCAGATTGGTGACCGTGGCGGCATTCAGCCGCGTGGCGTCGTACTCCACCCGCAACGTCTGCGCGGTGCTGTCCAGCTGGATGCGGCGGATGCCGTAGACGTCATGCGTTGCGGCCAATGCAAGAGCCACCGCCTCCGTGGGTGCCGTGGCGTAGCGATAGAGAATGTCGACCGTGGTCATACGAGCATGATACCAAGATGTGGGCCCCCAGCGGCCCACCGGCTCACAGCGAGTTCAGATAGTTGCGGATCTCCGCGCTGGTCCAGTCCTGGGCGCCGATAAACTTGCGCTGGATCACGCCCCGGCGGTCGATCACATAAGTCTCCGGCCACATATCGGTGTGGAAGAGCTTGGCGGTCTTTTCTTCCGGGTCGCGCACCGTGATCAGGTCTACATGGCGGCGGCTGATGAAGTTCGCGTAGGCTTCGGCGTCTTCATCCACGCTGATGGCGATGATGGCCACGTTGGGCAGCTGATGATGCAGCTGGAGCAGCGAAGGCATCTCCACCACGCAGGGGCCGCACCAGGTGGCCCAGAAGTTGACCAGCACCACCTGGCCCCGGTAACTGGCCAGATGTACCGTGGAGGTGCCGTCGGTGAGGGTGAAGTCGGGAGCCGCCTTGCCCGCCTGCGCTGGGCGCGCGCCGCGATTGCAGGCCACCGCCAGCGCCAGAGGAACAAGAATTACGAGTTGAAGCAATTTCGGGAAACGCACTTCCATATAATACGGAGCGGATGGGCCACTCCGAAAGGGGAGCCCGGAAAGGGTGCAGATGGCAACCGAGACGCCGGAGCAGGAGCCGAAGGGCCAAAGCGAGTACAAGCCCGTGCTGGGGCTTCAGGAGGAGGGCGACACGGCCGAGCCGCGCGATTGGCGCGAGTGGGCTGCTTCGGCCCTGGCCGGCACGGTCTACGACCAGCCGGAGCCGTCGGAGTTGATGGATTTGACCGTCATTGTTCCGGCCCGCAACGAAGAAGATTGCCTGGCTGCATGTCTGCAGTCGCTGGTGGCGCAGTCCGAAGAGGTCTTCGAGTTGGGCAAGGACTGGGAACTGATCGTGGTGGACGATCATTCCACCGATCGCACCGCGGAGGTCGCGCGTAGCTTCCCTGGCGTCACCGTGATCGAAGCCCCCAAGCTCGAACGCGGCTGGACCGGCAAGAACAACGCCGTCTTTGCCGCCGCCAAACAGGCCCGCGGCCGCTGGCTGCTCTTCACCGACGCCGATACCCTGCACGAGCCCGGCAATCTGCACCGCGCCATCCACGAGGCGCAGCGCCACAAGGCCGGTGTGCTCAGCTATTCGCCGCGCCAGATCGTCTCCGGCCTGGCGCAGCGCTCGCTCATGCCGCTGGTTTTTTGCGAGCTGGCGCTCAGCTATCCTCCCGCCAAGGTCTCCGACCCCAAGGAGCAGCACGTGGCCGCCGCTAACGGGCAGTTTTTGCTCTTTGAGCGCGAGGCCTACCGCAAGCTGGGCGGCCATGCCGCTGTGGCTCGCGAGGTGCTGGAAGACGTGCAATTGGCCTTTATGGCCAAGAAGCGCCGCATCGGCCTGCGCTTCCGCTATGCCGACGACGCCGTCTCCACCCGCATGTATCGCACCACCCGCGCCATGATCGAGGGCTGGACCAAGAATCTGGCTCTTTTGTTCAACAACACCCTGGCGCTCTCGCTCTGGCGCGCGCTCGACTTTTTTCTGGTCTTTGCGCTGCCGGTTCTGGCCGTGGTCCTCTGGAACGCCAAATTCGCGCAGCACTCCATCCAGTGGCTGGCGGCGGGCTGGGTTCTGGCCTTGCTCTGGCTGCGCACGCTGATCCGCTTTTATGCGCGCGTGGCCAAGTCCAACTTCCCGTTCCTGGATTGCGCTTTGTCCCCGCTCGGCTTGCCGCTCTTCGTGGTGTTGCTCTATCGCAGCTGGTTCCAGCACAGCGTGCTCAAGCAGGTCAGCTGGAAGGGCCGCAGCTACAACCAGTAGGAACCTCGGGTGCCCCTGGTCTCGATTTTGAGACCAGGGAAAGCACGAACTCAATGAATTTCTTCCTGCGGTCAGAGACCTAGGGCATTTTGATCGACGGATACAAAACCGTCCTGAATTGTTCGTGTTACGGAAATTGGCGTTGAATCCCTGAAACGGATTCGGCTTTCGCGCATCTGTACGGATGAGGAGAAGAATGATCTTCCTGACACGGCGGGCTACATTTTCCGCGGCGCACTACTACTGGGTTCCGGAATGGACGGCGGAAGAGAACCAGCGCGTCTTTGGCAAATGCGCCAATCGCAACGGGCACGGGCACAACTACACGCTGGAGGTGACCGTGGCCGGCGAGCCCGATCCTGTCACCGGCTTTGTCGTCGATTTGAAGTGGCTGAAGGACGTGATCGAGCGCGAGGTCCTGGATGCGTGGGACCATCGCCATCTGAATCTGGAGACGGAGGATTTTCGCAACCGCGTGCCCACTACGGAGAACATCGCCATTGCCGCATGGCAGCGGCTGGCGCCGGCACTGCATGAGGCAGAGGTCGAGCTCAGCCGGGTGCGCATCTGGGAGACGCCGGAGATTTTTGCGGAATTTCGCGGAAGCGATGATCGGGGTCAGGCGTGAGGGCCTACTTTGGCAGGCGCTACCTGCTCAGCGCCAGCCATCGGCTGCACACCGATGCGCTGAGCGCCGAAGAGAATCGCGCCGCCTACGGCAAGTGCAACAACCCGCATGGCCACGGCCACAATTACGTAGTAGAGGTTCTGGTCGGCGGTGCGGTGGATGAACAAACCGGCATGGTGATGAACCTGGTGGATCTGGACCGTGCAGTACAGCAGGCCATTCTCGACCGCTTTGACCATGCCAACTTGAATCTGGACCCGATCTTTGCCAGCCAGGTTCCCACAACCGAAGTGTTTTCGAAGGTGATCTTCGAACTGCTCGACGCGGCCTTGCCGCCAGCAAGCCTGGATCAAGTACGGGTTGAAGAGACAGAGAACAATTTTTTTGAAATGCGCCGCCAACTGCCGGGCGCATAGACCAGAGTTCAATCAAAGCGCTCCCCTTCCCCGGAGCGTGAGGAGATGCAAATGGCGCAGCCGATGGTGGTAGCCAAGCCGGTACGAAGGGCAGTGGAACAGGAAGAAGGATTGGGCGGATACTCCACCCAGGAGATCTATCGCGAGCTGTTGGGCCGCCTGGGCGAAGACCCTACGCGCGACGGGCTCCTGCGCACGCCGGAGCGGGTTGAAAAGTCGTTGAGCTTCCTTACCAAGGGCTACGACGAGGACCCCACGCAGATTCTGCGCGGCGCGCTCTTTGACGTGGATTACGACGAGATGGTCATCGTCAAGGACATTGAGATGTTCTCGCTCTGCGAGCATCACATGCTGCCCTTCTTCGGCCGCGTGCATGTGGCTTACATCCCCAAGGGCAAGGTCATCGGGCTCAGCAAGATTCCACGCCTGATCGAGGTCTTTGCGCGCCGTCTGCAGGTGCAGGAGCGGCTCACCCGCCAGATTGCCGACGCCATCCAGCATGCCATTCAGCCGCAGGGCGTGGGCGTGGTCATTGAGGCTCGCCATCTGTGCATGATGATGCGCGGCATCGAAAAACAGAATTCCTCTACCGTGACCAGCGCCATGGTGGGCTGCTTCCAGCAGAAGGAGACCCGCGCGGAGTTTCTCTCCCTGGTGCGGCAGTCCAGCTATTGATCCGGCCATTCAACACCGTCTGGATCAGGGTAATCGCGTTTGAAATTCTGCCCGAAGCGCAGGCCGATTCTGAACTCCTCGCGGGCAGGGCTTTGTAACAGGGCACGACTTGAGTCGTGCCGATCGAGGTGACAAAAGAACTGGCCTTTAGGCCCTGCCGCAGGTTCTTGCTGCTCTATTGCCCATACCATAGCGTCGTCGCGAGCATACGCGCCCGGGCGCCCCACCCTCGCCGCGCCTTTGTTTTTGCGGTTAGGGTGGGATGGGTTACTCTCACCTCATAGGGCCGGATCAATCGTTGCCGGATCGATTACGTCGAAGTTATGCCGCCTTGCACGGCCGTTGGGCCGCGTTCCTGCCGGAGGCAGCGCTCCGCCGCGCGAGGAGTGCGCGCAGCGACCGGGCAGCCTTGAGGGCCACGCCAAGCTTCCTCGCGGTTACAGCGTCGATGCGGGCCACCAGGGCCGGATCGTGCGGCGCTGGCAGGCGCTTTTGCACAACTTCGGCAAGATGCACCCAGTCGTGCCACGCGCCAATGCTGGTCCGGGCGCGTTCCAGCAATGCCATCAGGCGCGGGGCGGCGTCGGGCTCGAAGCGCAGCAGGTTGCGGAGATGCTTCACGCGCAGGCGGAAGCTGTGCAGATGGCTCGCGTCCGGCTCCGGTCCACGAGCTAGCTGCCCGATGCAGACCCGGATGGAGCGGCGCACGCAGTTTGCTGGAAGCACAGCCGAACTCTTTGCCGGCGGCGCGGAGATCGCCTTCCGGTATTCCTTCAGTGCACGGCGCAGGGATTGCCGTTGACGGTGGACCTTGTCCGCCAGGTCCGCAGCGGCGCGCCGCCTGCGCTTTTCGATGCGCCGCTCAAGTTCTTCAATGGAAGCGCAGAACTGGCGACTGCGCAGGGTAAGCGCGATCCTGCCGGTCACATCCAGATCGCGCACCCGTCCCGCAGCCTTGTCGATACGCAGGATTGCCTTGCGCAGGCGGAGGGCTGCTGGCGGGTCGACGGTCCTGAGGACGTCAAGAAGACTGCACACCGTCTGGGAGCGGGTGCGCAGCCGATGAATCTCCTCCATGCCCGGCTCATCGGTCAGATTCCCGATCAGCCTTCGTAGCTGGAGGAACGGCTTCTCAAGGAGAATCGGCGCCACGGTGTACGCTCCGTTCATAAAATTGTAACAATCCCTGCCGCAAACGGAATGCGCTTTCCCGGTTCCTGGGTAGCTTGGCCGGCCTCCGGGAATTCCGTGCGCGCCCGGCGAATCCTGCTAGAGTGAGGAAGTGAATGGACTTCTAGTGATTGACAAGCCGGGGGGCATCACCAGCCACGACGTGGTCGGCCGCCTGCGCCGCATCACCGGCGAGCGCTCCATCGGGCATCTGGGCACGCTCGACCCCATGGCCACCGGGGTGTTGCCGCTGCTGATGGGAAAGTACACGCGGCTGGCGCAATATTTTTCTACCGCTGAAAAGAGCTATACCGGAGCCATCCGCTTCGGCTTTGCCACCGACACTTACGATGCCGAAGGCGAGGCTGCCAGCCCCGACCAGTGGGAGGCATTGCATGCAGCCCTCTCTCTGGAGCGCATTCAGGAGGCGGCAGCGCGCTTCCACGGCCCGATGCAGCAGATGCCGCCCCCGTATTCGGCCAAAAAGATCAACGGCCAGCCTGCCTACAAACTGGCGCGCGAGGGCAAGCCGGTGGAGCTGAAGACGGCCGAGGTCAACATAGCGTCCTTTGAGATTCTCGCGCTGGAAGGCGCTGAGGCCAGCTTCGCCATGAGCATCTCCGCGGGCGGCTACGTGCGCTCGGTGGCGCATGAGCTGGGTCAGGATCTCGGCTGCGGCGCGCATCTTTCCGTTCTGCGCCGCACCCGGGCCGGAGTCTTCACCCTGGCCGATGCCCACAAGCTGGAAGAGCTGGAAGCCGTGGCCGGCAATGTGGAAGCTCTCGAACAGTTTTGCGTCCATCCCCGCCTGCTGCTCACGGAGATGCCTGCGGTCACCGGCGACGCGACGGCTCTGGGTCGCTTGCGCAACGGCGCACAGGCCAATCTGCCCGAGTTCTCCGATGCGCCGTTGGTCAAGGTCTTTAGCGGCCCGCGCGAGATTGTCGGCATTGCCAAACGCGTGGCCGGAACCCTCTTCCAGCCGGTGGTGGTGATGATGTAGGTGGCCACTTCTTCACTTGGTCATCTGGCGGCTAACAGCGTTCTGACCTCAGGCAACAGCGTCCGTGCGATGATCTCGGAGCCTTTGGCCGTGGGGTGGATGCCGTCGGGCTGAATGGTGCCCGGCACGTGGACCAGATCCTTGTAGATCATCGCCACAAAGGCGGTGTGGTGTTTGGCCGCGAGGCCGCGAAAGATGGCCTGAAACTGCTGGATGTATTCGGAGCCGTAGTTGGGCGGCAGGGTGATGCCGGCCAGCAGCACCTTCACGTGCGCGGCTTCCAGCGCCGTCAGCACCTGGTCCAGATTGCGCCGGGTCAAGTCGAGGGGCAGCCCGCGCAGCCCGTCGTTGCCGCCAAACTCCACAATCACCACGTCCGGATGCAGCGCCAGAAGGGACGGCAGCCCGGCCACGGCGTCCTTGGTGGTGGCGCCGCTGGTGCCGCGGTTCACCACCCGTGCGGCAAGTTTCAGCCCGTCCAGATCGTGCTGGAGCGCGTCGGAATAGGCCTGGCCGGGTTCCAACCCGTAGCCCGCGGTAATGCTGTCGCCGTAGCAGACAATCGCCTTCGGTTGCGCCGCCCGGGCAAATCCAGCCGTCCAAACCAGAAAGATTGAAACGAAAAGAGCTCTTCGTGCGTACACGGGAATAGTGTACGTGTGCGGGGTGGGAATGTGTGGACCTGACCCAATTGTTCCTTCGGGGACTGATAACGCTGCTGAAAAAACGTGAACCTCTCTACCTCCGGAAGAAAGTTCCGCAGGGCGTTACAGGTTGCGGAAAACTCTTCTATTGATCCGGTCCGTAAATACTGAAGATTGGGTGCCCCATCCTTTCCGCGTTTTGTGCGGAAAGGGTGGGATAGCAGGTCACTATTTGAGGGCCGGATCAATAACGCAGGGCTTTGTAACAGGGCACGACTTTAGTCGTGCCGCAAGGGCCATAAAAGAAGGACGAGGGCTTTAGCCCCTGCCAAGTCTTCTCTTCAAAACAGGTCGGTCCATGCATTTTTCCGCAGCCTGTGAAGCCCTGGGGTGTCTTCGGCAGTTGTGTGTACGGTCTGAAGCCCGTACCCTTCAAGAACGGTGCCAAGAGTTTCATTCGCCAGGCGGGCAAGCGCAGGGCCGACAAGGAGTGCGGATTGATCGAAGTCAAGAACGTTAGAAAGTGGATCCAGAACGGGTCGCGGCGGGTGGAGATCCTCAAAGGCATCTCGCTCACCATTCCAGCCGGACAGTTTGTGGCGATTGTGGGCGCCAGCGGCTCCGGCAAAAGTACCCTGCTCGGGCTGCTGGCCGGGCTCGACTCGCCCAGCGAGGGCGAGATCTGGCTGGACAGCGTGCCCATCCACAACCTGGCGGAGGCCCAGCTGGCCGAGGTGCGCGGGCAGAAGATCGGCTTCGTCTTCCAGAGCTACCAGCTCATCCAGACCCTCACCGCGCTGGAAAATGTACTGCTGCCCCATGAGCTGAACGCCAGCGGCAACGGCGTGGCCAAGGCCAAACAACTGCTTCGGGAGGTGGGCTTGGCCGAGCGCATGGAACACTATCCGGTGCAGCTCTCGGGCGGTGAGCAGCAGCGCGTGGCCCTGGCTCGCGCCTTTGTGGTTGAGCCGCCGGTGGTCATGGCCGATGAGCCCACCGGCAATCTGGACTCCACGAACGGCAAGCTGGTGCTGGATCTCCTGCTCGATCGCAACAAGCGCGCCGGAACGACACTTGTTCTTGTGACGCACGACGCCGAGGTGGCCAGCTGCGCCGATCGCCGCATTGTGCTCCGGGATGGCGCGATTGTGGAGGATTCGTTGCCCACAGCGGTTGCGACAGCCGAGGAGAAAAATGGATAAGCCGGCGCTGGGCGCAAAGCAACCCTTGACCGCGAAGCAACCCTTAAGCTGGACGCGTGCGGCCGAGATTGCCTGGCGCGATCTGAAGTCCGCGCCGGCCAAGTTCGGCTTTGTGGTGCTCAGCGTGGCCGTGGGCGTGGCGGCCCTGGTGGGCGTGCGCGGATTGAGCGAAGGCTTCCGCTGGACCCTCTCGGCTGAAGCCCGTTCGCTACTGGGCGGCGACCTGAGCGCGCGCGTCTTTGGCATGCCCAATCAGGAAGAGCAGGCGAAGCTGGCCAAACTGGGCGCCGCGCAGACGACCGGCCCGGTGCGCACCACCTGGACCACCGAAACCCTTTCCATGGCCTCGATTCCCGCCGATCCGGTGCCGATTCTGGTCACGCTCAAGGCCGTCGACCCAGCCGAGTACCCCTATTACGGCACGGTGGGTCTGGAGCCCGCCATGAACCTGCAGGATGCGCTGGCCGGCGATCAGGCGGTGGTGGCCGACGAGTTCCTGATCCGGCTCAATGCCCATGTGGGCGGCACGCTGAAGCTGGGTGGGCACGCCTTCCGCATTGCCGCCGTCATCCGCCAGGAGCCGGACCGCATCAGCGCTGGAGCCGGCATGGGGCCGCGCGTGATGCTCTCCAATGCCTCGCTGGAGAAGACCGGCCTGCTTGGCTTTGGCAGCCGCGCCAGTCATCGCCTGCTTCTCAAGCTGCCGGTGCTTGCCGGCACCGGGAAGAAGGCTGACGCCCAGGTGGCTGCCGTGCGCGCGCAGCTGGAAGCGGCGCTGCCGGAGGCGCAGGTGATGGACTTCCGCGAGGGCAATCCGGCGCTCAGCCACGGCCTCGACAATGCTACTGCCATTCTCAGCCTCATCTGCCTGGTGGCCATGGTGCTGGGCGCCATCGGCGTGGCCATGGCCATGCATGCGCACCTGGAACAGCGCATGGACATGCTGGCCATCCTCAAGGCCATGGGCGCGGGCTCGGCCGATCTGCTGCGCATCTTTCTGTTGCAGACCCTCGGCCTCGGGCTGGTGGGAGTTCTCATCGGC
>Ga0371490_1000511_pt1 | contig 25935 bp, 24 predicted proteins | sample MB2SIPfraction_FD_207959 | JGI IMG/M metagenome (GOLD analysis project Ga0371490, IMG submission 207959) | Lab enriched peat soil microbial communities from McLean, Ithaca, NY, United States - MB28FN SIP fraction | ecosystem: Environmental > Terrestrial > Soil > Wetlands > Peat | place: USA... | reverse complement strand
AAAAGGCTCCGGCGTTCGTTCGAATCTCGCGGGTCTAGTCCCTAGTCCCTGAGTCCCTCGGCTAAATCGAAACCATCTCGCCCGGCTTCATCCGGTTCAGGTGGGCATCGAAGATCACCCGCGAGACATAGACGGCCGTGAACAGGTTGGCCAGCAGACCGAAGGTCAGCGTCACCGCGAAGCCCTTCACCGGACCGGAGCCAAACAGGAACAGGATGGCGGCCGAGACGATGGTGGTCACGTGGGTGTCGACGATGGTGATCCAGGCATGCGCAAAGCCCTGATCCACGGCGGCCGAAGCGGCCTTGCCGGCTCGGATCTCTTCGCGGATACGCTCGAAGATCAGCACGTTGGAGTCCACGCCCATACCGATGGTCAGGATGACGCCGGCAATGCCGGGCAACGTCAGCGTGGCTTTGGAGAAGCCCATGAAGCCCAGCAGGATGACCAGGTTCAGGAACAGGGCCAGGTTGGCGTTGATGCCCGAGCCGCGGTAGTAGATGAGCATGAAGATCATCACCACCAGCACGCCCACGATGGCCGCGGTCACGCCCTCCTTGATGGAGTCGGCGCCCAGCGAAGCGCCCACGGTGCGTTCCTCAAGGTAATCGAGCGAAGCAGGCAGGGCGCCGGTGCGCAGCAGCTTGGAGAGGTTTTCGACCTCTTCCTGGCTGAAGCTGCCGCGGATCTCGCCGGAGTCGCGGATAGCGCTCTCGATGTTGGCCACTTCGCGTACCGTGCCGCCCATCAGGATGGCCATGGACGTGTTCACGTTCTTGCTGGTGTAGTCGTAGAAGCGGTCGCCGGCTTCGTTGGTCAGCGTGAAGCGGACGGTGCGCTGGCCGGTGTTGGAGTCGGTGCCCGGATCGGCCGAGCGGAAGTCGGAGCCGGCTACTACCGCCACGCGGCGCAGCACGTAGATGGAATCGCGGCCGCCCTGGCTGGAGTGGGCCAGTACCAGGTCCGGAGAGACCACGCCGCCCAGCGCAGCGGTGGCCGTGGCCTCATCCTGATAGGGACCGCCGGTGACGGCGTGAATCTCAAGGCGCGCCGTGGAGTTGATGATGGACTTCACCTTCTCCAGGTCGCTGATGCCGGGCAGCTCCACCAGAATCTGGTTGGCGCCCAAGCTGTAGGGAGCCACCTTGGGCTCGCTCACACCCAGCGAGTTCACGCGCTCGTTGATGGTCTCAATGGCCTGCTGGACGGTCTTTTCTTCCAGCTGCTTTTCGAGCAGCGGCTTCATGACCAGCGTGAACGGAGTGGTGGAACCGCCGGAGACGTCGTACTCGTTGCCGTACTTCGATTCCAGCACCGAGCGGACCGCGTTGGTGTTGGCGGCGGCCACGCCGTCAATCTCCACCAACTCCGGCTGGCCGGTGTACTTGCCGTTCAGATCGCGGTTCAGGGGCTGAGGCTTGAAGACCTGCGAGAAGCCCAGGTTGGCAGTCTTCAGATCCTGCTGCACGCGCGCCACCGTGTTGTCGGTGTCGGCGTTGATGGCTTCCTTCACTTCCACCTGCAGAATCAGGTGCGCGCCACCCTGCAGATCCAGACCTAGATGAATCCGGCTGCTCATGGCATCCAGCAGAGCCTTGCCGCTGAATCCGGCGGGGATGCCGACAATGCCAAAGGCAAAGGCCACCAGCACGGCCAGAATCAGGGCTACTTTGTTCTTGAGATTCTTCTTCATTGTTCCGTTTCTCTTCCGTCCAAGCTCTCCAGGTGCGCCCCGAGGGCTCCCTGGCCCTTAGGCTCCCTGGTTAGAGTCCTGCGTAACCGCAGCAATGGCGTTCTTGGCCACTTCCAGCTTCAGATTGTCCGGCGCCACACGGATAATCACCGCATCGTCCTTGAGCGACACAATAATGCCGCGGATACCGCCGGAGGTGGTAATGCGATCCCCGGTCTTGATCGACTTCAGCATTTCCTGCCACTGTTTTTGCCGCTTTTGCTGCGGACGAATCATCAATAAATACAGCACCGGGATCAGCAACAGGGGTAGAAACGTCATCATCGCGTTTCCGCCGCCGGCTGGGCCGCCTGCCAAAAAGAAAGCCACACTCGTCGCCACACTCGTCCTTTACTGTCTGCCGGCGCCAACTGCGCCCCGGCAGACACAGGCCTCCGGCTTCTCGCCAGCGCCTGAATGCCAGATTTGTCTACGGGAATGGTCCCGGCCGTCGGTTTGCCACGGTCCGGGTTCGGGTTCGGACGCCTCGGTCCGCCCCCGTCTGCTTCCTGTTCGACACAGCGCCCTTCGGTCCCCGGGAGCGGCCCATTGCGCCACCTGCCGGCGCTTCCATCCGCTCGGAAAACCAAAAGAATGCCTAGAAAGATAAGATACGCGCCCCCGTGCGCGTGTCAAGGCGCGCATACCGTCCCGGGCGCCCGTTCGGCGCGTTCGCGCTTATAAAGCCTTTACAGCTTGGATAGCCCTTCCTTAGCTCGGCCGGGTTCTTCTGGTAGCAGCACGTTTCCCGCCCATTCACGGACCGGAACTGAACCGGCCCATCACCGATGCGAGGCAGGTTCACATGTTGACGCTTCATCTACAAACGCTGCTGGTACTTCCCATCATCCCGTCGGTCGCTTTTCTGCTCTGGGTTCTCTGGAATATGCACCGGGATACCCGCCGCAAGCCGCATCCCTGAGCCGGCCCAGACTTGGCCCTGAGCCGCCGGAATACTCCCAGAATTTGCATGGAGAGACAGGGAAAGGCTCAGGCGTGTAGGCGCCGGCGTTGCAAAACTTGTGGCTGATTGGCCGCCGCTTGCCGCCCGCAGTGGTCCGGACTCGCCGGCGCCAACCTGAAAAAACCGGAGCCGTAAGGGCCCCCCCTCCGTCTCCGGTTCGCGATTTTCCCGTTTTTCACCTGTGAACCATCCAGCTGCTCTGCGGTCGCCCGCGGACGGAAAACTTATCCTCGCCTGCTCGCGAGATCATATTCGTCCTGGCCTCCCCATGGGCGGCCCAGCACCTTCCGGTCCGGCCGTTCCCGCCTGTCTCCAGGTCGTGACGCCCTCTTTCCATCAGTGATACATGGCAAAGCGGAGGAAAATTCAACGTCTTCGTCAGAATTATTTTTCCGGCGCCTTCAATCTACTGTGAATCGGAGATTACAATTCTGCAACTGCTGGAAATCTTATTCCGGTCAAGCAATTGTCCTGTTCGCACCGCTTTTGGCCGCCCGTTTTCCGTTCTACAATCGGATGTCGGGGTGCGACCACTGCATCAGGCAGGTGGTGGTCTGCTGGATCCCCTCGCAGATGCGCAACCCGCTCACCACAAACTCCAGCATGGCGTCATTGTCGCGGGCGCGCACGGTGGCCGACATGTCCGCCGGGCCGCCCAGCAGAATGTGCATCTCCTCCACCAGCACCCGATCGCGGAAGGCCGCGTCCTTGGCCAGGGTCTCCATGATGTAGCGGCCCAGGCGCTTCTGCGAGTCCACCACCAACCGCTGCCCTGAAGCATCCAGGTCCTGCGAACGTCCGCCCAGCCCTTCCCGCAGCTTAAGCGGAATCACCCAGATGTCCACCCGGTAGCGCTCCGGAAAGCCCAGCGCGGTGGGCGAGACGCGAAAACCGTCCTCAATCCACTTCTTGCGCGTCATGGCCTTCAGCGCCCACTCCACCTCGTGGGACTTGAGGCCGGTAGCCACCTGCAGCGCCGCGTAGGTGGCGCGGGGGTTGATGCGCAGATACTCCAGAATCGCCTGCTCGCGCTCGTTGGGCTTGCGGTTGCGGCGGGGTTCGTTGTGGTTCTCCATCTCCTCCGGCTCAGCCGGCCGGCGCTTTCCGTTCTTCTCCATGCACTCACTCCAACAAAAAAATTCAGCATTGCATGCAGCAGATGCGCCTGCGGCGCAGGGTTTTCGCGGACGAAGGCCGGGTGCCCCTGGTCCCTCGCCTTCGGGGACCAAGGATAGATACTGCCCAACTCCCCAATGAACCCAAAGTCTGCTGCATGCAATGCCTGCATGCAATGCCAATGCATCACTTCACGGGTGTCTGCGGCGTCTCCGGTTCATCGCTGTCTTCCACCAGCACGGCCGACCCCGGCACAATCTCGTACCCCACCGCGTCCTTGCCGGCAGGGTGGAAGGTGGCCTTCATCGGCTCCCTTTGCCACTCCACCGGTCCACAGGCCGGATCGGCACGGTGCTCCTGCACCATGCCCTCCAGCTTTTTGGCCAGCACCGGCTTGCGTCCGCCCACCTGCCACACCACGGCATAAAGACTCTTGCCGGAGGCCGTCACCCCGCAGTACCCCGCATAATCCCGGAACCACACCACCTGGCTCACGCCCGGATCGTAGTCCGGCAGCTTGAGCGCGGCAATGCGGCCGGTCATGCGATCCACCAAGAGCCACGGCCCACGCTGCCACACCCACCGGCCCGCCTTGTCGCCGGGCCCCTGCTTGTCGCCTGGCAAGGAGTCATTCATCCGGATCGCCCGCCGCACCACAAAGCTGCGATCCGTCACGTCATGCGCCTCGCCGGTGGTCCACTCCTTCACAACGCCATCCACGACGAGGGCGCGCACTTTCAACTCGGTCTCGTCGGCGGCGGCTCCGGCCGGATCGCCCGCCCGCGAGTAGGCCACCCTCCGCACCGCTCCCAGCAGCACCGTGTGCCCCTTGCGCGGAGCCGCGACCGCCGGCAGGGCCAAAATTCCCAAAACCAATCCCAGAATCAGCCTTTTCATACTTTCCCCCAGCGTTGATCGGCCGCACGGACTGCTCCCTGCGGATCAAGAATCATAAACAACGCGGGCCAAATTGCCCGAGGGGAAAGTCTCTTACTCTTAAACTCAGAAAAATCCGATTCTTTCCACAGTTTAACCCTAAAAATGCATTGCATGCACCACCTGCGGTGGGGCAGACCGCGCATTCCATGCGGCAGACCGCTTCGCGTCCTCTGTGGCGGGTTTTAAGCCCTCCCTGCAAGAAGACCTTCTCGGCAAAGAAAAAGGACGAGCCCGAAGGCCCGCCCTGTAACCCTTCCTTACTGGACTCCTACTTCAGCCTGCCGCGTCGGCGGCGTCTGACTCACCGCAGGTGATCCTCGATGGCCTGCGCAATCCGGAAGGCGGTGGACTCGTTTAGGTGGCGGGCCAGAATCTGCATGCCCACCGGCAGCCCGGCCTGCGTCTGGCCGCAGGGTACGTTCACGCCGCAGATGCCCGCCAGGCTCGCCGTCACCGTGTAGATGTCGGCCAGGTACATGGCGACCGGGTCGTCCGTCTTCTCGCCCAGCTTGAAGGCGGGCGTGGGCGAAGTCGGGGTGATGATCGCGTCCACCTCGCCGAAGGCGCGCAAAAACTCCTCGGCCAGCAGGCGGCGCACCTGCTGTGCCTTGCGGTAGTAGGCGTCGTAGTAACCGGCGGAGAGCGCGTAGGTGCCCAGCAGGATGCGGCGCTTCACCTCTGCGCCAAAGCCCTCGTCGCGGGAGTTGCTGTACATGGCTGCCAGGGTTGCCGACTCCGCCGAGCGATGCCCGTAGCGTACGCCGTCAAAGCGGGAGAGGTTGGCGCTGGCTTCGGCCGTGGCAATCAGGTAGTAGACCGGCACGGCGTACTTGGTATGCGGCAGCGAGACCGGCTTCACCGTGCAGCCCGCAGCTTCCAGCGCGGCAATTCCCTGCTCGATTTTTTCCCGGACTTCTGCGTCCAGGCCCTCGGCAAAGTATTCGGCGGGAATACCGATCTTCAGGCCCGCAACGCCCTTCCCGATCTCGGCCGTGTAGTCGTCCACCGGGGCCGTCAGGCTGGTGGCGTCCTGGGGATCGTGGCCGGCGATGACGCCCAGCAGGGTAGCCGCGTCCTTCACATTGGCGGCAAAGGGGCCCACGCGATCCAGCGAGGAAGCAAACGCGATCAGGCCGTAGCGGGAGACGCGCCCGTAGGTGGGCAGCACACCCACCACGCCGCAGAAGCTGGCGGGCTGGCGAATGGAACCGCCGGTATCCGAGCCCAGCGTGGCCACCGCCAGGTTGGCCGCAACCGCTGCCGCCGAGCCGCCCGAGGAGCCACCCGGCACACGCTCCGGATCGTGCGGATTCAGCACCGGCCCATAGGCCGAGTTCTCGTTGGAGCCGCCCATGGCGAACTCGTCGCAGTTCAGCTTGCCCAGCACCACGGCGCCGGCAGCTTCAAGGCGCGCGACCGCGGTGGCGTCGTAGGGCGGATGGTAGCCCTGGAGGATCTTCGAGGCCGCCGTGGTGACCGCGCCCTTGGTGACCAGCACATCCTTGATGCCCACCGGAATGCCGGCCAGCGCGGGCAGTGGATCGCCCTTGGCAGCCAGCGCATCCACGCGCGCAGCCTGCTCCAGCGCACGCTCCCTGGTCAGGCTCAGGTAGACGTTCAGGCGGGGGTTCAGCTGCTCGATCCGCGCGTAGTAGCGGGCGGCCAGATCGGCGGCTTTGGTGCGCCCGGCTGCGATCTCTTCGCGCAGCGCGGTGAAACTCTTCGGCGTCTCTACATAGCTCTCAGCGCTCATCGGCTCTTAGTCTTTCCTTCCCAAGTTTGCGGAACTTTTTCCAGACATTACTCGAGTTTTTCTTCCCACAGAGGACGCGAAGCGGGCTGCTGCATGCAATGCCTAGCGCTCGATCACCTTGGGCACCTTGAAGAAGACGCCGTCGCTGTCGGGCGCCTCGGGCGTTACCAGAGCACGATCGAGCGAGGGATGCAACTCATCGGCGCGCAGCTCGGTGCTGCCCGCGACCTCGCCCAGCGCGCTCACTTGTTCGAGTGGCTCCACGCCCTCGGTATCCACCTGGTTGAGTTCGGCCACATAGTCGAGGATGGAGTTCAGGTCCTTCAGCATCCGCGCGGCCTCATCGGGACCCAGTTCCAGGTGGGCCAACTCGGCCACCCGCTCCACATCCTGCACGCTCACTTTGGCGCTCATCGCTGCCGTTTCCCCCTGGCTCGAAGGTAATTGCTCTGAACTTCAAGTATACGGGCACCTGCGGTGCGGCAGACCGCTTCGCGTTCTTTGCGCGAAGAGTTCAGGCTCGGGTCCGCGAAGGACAAGCAAATGAAAAGGCCCGGCGCTGGCCGGGCCTTTTGCGAAGATGCAGGGCGCGCTACTTGCGCACCGGCACCGGAGCCGGCTTCTGCTGGGCGCTGCGCACCCAGGCTTCCACCGCGAAGATCGCTGCCGCAATCAGCGCGGTCGAGATCAGATCGTTGCGGTAGAAGGGAAGGCCGGCCACGTAGCAGGTGCCCAGGCCGGCCAGGGTCTTGGCGTACATGCCGCCGGCCACCCACACGGCATAATTCGAAATCGCGAAGAAGCTGGTGGGACCCAGCAGCGAAGCTGCGCCTACGCGCACCGCCGAGGTCTTTGCTTCCAGCAGAATCTTGCCCAGTGCCATGGCGGCGATGTACCAGATCCAGGTGGGCACGTACCATGCCACGTTGAAGCTGTAGTGGTAGACCATGGTGGTCATCGCATAGTCAGTGGCAGCCAGAACGGCCAGGGGCGCAACCATCTCCCGCCAGCTGCGCCGGGCGCCAAAGTAGAGCAGCACCGCACCTACCGCCGTAAAGTTCATCCAATCGTGGTGGAACTGGCCACCGGCCAGAGGCAGGAAACGGCTCAACACAGCCAGCACAAGCAGCAGATACGCGGTCATGGCACCCTCGGGTCCTGAAGATTCCGGCCGCCTGATCCGTTGGACCGGTGTTGCCGGTAAGGTTCTTTCCCTATTCACATTGTCTGATTCCTCTTCGGTCTGGTCAAATCGGCGCTTTACCGGGCAAAAAAATTTTTCCATCCCGGTCACAAATCCCAAATTGATTCCCTATGGTTCAGTGCTGCTCGGTGTGGCCCATGCCTTCGGCAGCCACCTCGCGGCCATCCACCACAAAAACCCATCCGGTGAGCGGAGCACGCTCGACCAGGCCGGGCTGGCCCAGAAAGTTGTAGCTGAAGCGCAGATCGGTGAACTGCACGCTGGTCCAGGTGCGGCCGGGCGGCAACTGCGGGGTTTCAAAACCTTTAACCGGAACCGACCCGAGATCGCGCAGCACCGCCCAGTTGCTCCAGTCCAGATACACCTGCCCGAGCCCGGAGCGCTTCGCCACTTCCACGGACGGAGTAACTGCGGGTTTATACAGGAGATCGGCATGATCGTCGGAGTGAACTTCTTCGCTCCGGGTGTTCACTTCGGCAAAGCGGTAGAAATCGGGCGTCTCCACAATGGCATGCCAGCGGAAAGGGTTCACCGGGTAGGGTTCGATGGCTATGCGCTGGATGGGCGCGTTAGCGATGCCTGCCTGGCGCACCAGATCCTCGGCCTGGGCATGGGCCGTCCAGCGCCAGCACCAGAGCAGGACCATACCCAGCAGCGCAAAAATTGCCCATCCTTGACCACGGAAGCTGGACCGCCGCGCCCCAATCTCCGCGTCGGCGAGGCCCAATAGCCACGGCATCAGGAAGGCCAGTGCGAAAAGTGCCCACAAGACAGGCTCGGCAATGAAGACAAAGCTGCCTGCGTACCAGCGCCCATTGAAGGGAAAAAACGGGCGCAGGCCGTAGTTGTTGGTCCAGTCGAGGAGCAGATGACTGAGCGCCGCGAGCAGCGTAGTGGCATAGAGCCAGCCCCAGTGGATGGGCTGGCGGAGGGAGTTTTTGCCAGGTGCCCCATCCTTCTTTGCGCCTTTTGCGAAGAAGGGTGGGAAAGAAGGCCGCCAACGGTCCCAGAGCCAGACCAGGCCCACCACGGCCGCCGCCACCAGGGGCGCGGCCAGAAAGGTGTGGGTGATGCCGCGATGATGCTTCAGGCTCTCCACCGGCCCGGCCAGCGACCAGAGGATGTCGATATCGGCCGCCTCGGCGGCCAGCGCCGCGGCCACGGTGGCGTAAGCCGTCTTGCGGTTCAGTCCGGCGCGGCCCATCGCGGCGCCGGTGAGAAAGTGGGTGATCGGTTCCATCGTCGTCTGGCATCCATGGTACAGGGAACGAGGGAACAAGGGACTGAGGGACTCGGGACTAGGGGCTTGGAGCTTGGAGAGTTTGGCGCGGCTGGCGGGAGCCCGATTGCACAGCGGTTTGCAGGGGCTAAAGCCCTGTTCTTTATTTTGCGCGTTTGCGGCACGACTGAAGTCGTGCCCTGTTACAAGACCTTGTGTGGACAGAGCTTTCAGCAACCTGATCGGTCCGGAAGGCCCAGGCTGACCCGGTTCGCATCCGGCCAGCCACACGCCGCGCCCGGCTCAATATAATCCAGCCATGGGCATCACCCCCAATCTCTCTGACGATCCTGCTGGACAGGCACAGAAACAGGCTGCCGAAAAGGCTCGTGCGCGCGCTGCCGAGTTGCGCGCCGAACTGCGCCACCACGAGCACCTCTACTACGTGCTCGATGCGCCTACCATTACCGACGCCGCGTACGACGGGCTGATGAACGAGCTGAAACAGATCGAGACCGCGCACCCGGAACTGGTAACGGCGGACTCGCCCACGCAACGAGTGGGCGGCAAGCCGGCCGAGGGCTTCCGCAAGGTGGCGCACACGCGGCCCATGCTCTCGCTGGACAACGCCTACTCGGCCGAAGATCTGGCTGCGTGGGATGCACGCTGCCGGGAGCTGGCCGGCGATCTGCCGCTGGAGTACGTGGCGGAGCTCAAGCTGGATGGGTTAAGCGTAGCGCTGGTGTATGAGCCGGACGCGGACGGGACGCTGCACCTGGTGCGCGGGCTGACCCGCGGCGACGGCCAAGTAGGCGAGGATGTGACCGGAAACCTGCGCACCATCCGCAGCATTCCGCTGTCAGTGCCGGCGGAGAAGCTACATCTGGCGGCTCTGGCGCAGGGCCTGGAAGTACGGGGCGAGGCGATCATGCCGCGCAAGAGCTTTGAGCGGCTAAACGAGGAGCGAGAACAGCAGGGACTGGCGCTGGCCGTGAATCCGCGCAACGCCGCCGCGGGCACCTTGCGCACCCTCGATCCTGCGATTGTGGCCAACCGGCAGCTGGATTTTTTTGCCTATTTTCTGCTGGTGGGCGGCGAATATCTGGAGCTGGACCAGGATGCCACCCTGACGATGCTCAGCCAGCTCGGCTTCCGTGTGAATCCGCTGCGGCGCGTGGTACGCTCCACCGACGAGATGCAGGCCTTCATCGCCGAGATCGAAGCTCTGCGGCCCACACTCGACTACGAGATCGACGGCATTGTGCTGAAGGTGAGCGCGATTGAAACGCGTAAGCAATTGGGCTCCACGGGCCGCGCTCCGCGCTGGGCCATTGCCTACAAATTCACCGCGCAGGCCGGCATCACCCAGATTCGGGAGATTACCGTACAGGTGGGGCGGACCGGCAAGCTGACGCCGGTGGCGGAACTGGTACCGGTGTTTGTGGGCGGCACCACGGTGAGCCGCGCCACGCTGCACAATGCCGACTTTGTGGCCGGCCTGGGCCTGAAGCTCGGCGATTGGGTGAAGATCGAGCGCGGCGGCGACGTGATTCCCAAGGTGGTGGAGGTGATTGCAGACGCCGAGCATCCGCGCGGGGAGCGGGAGTTCTGCTTCCCGACCGTGTGCCCGGAGTGCCAAAGCCACGTGGTGCGGGCCGAGGGCGAGGTGGACTTCCGCTGCGTGAATGCCGGCTGCCCGGCGCGGCTGCGCGAAACCCTGCTCCACTTTGGCGCGCGCAAGGTGATGAACATCGAAGGGCTGGGCGAGGCGGTGGTGGATCAGCTGCTGGAAAAGAGGCTCGTCCACGATGTATCGGATCTTTATAAGCTCATCGATAAGGATCTGGAGAAGCTTGAGAAACTGGTAACACGCAAGAACAAGAAAACAGGAGAGCCGGTTTCCAAGCTAGAAAGGCTGCTTGGCCCGAAAGAAATTGCAACGCTCCTCGCTCAAATCGAGAAATCGCGAAACGCCAGTTTGGCGCGTGTTCTAGCCGCTCTCGGCATCCGCTTTGTTGGTGAGCGCACTGCAGAAATTCTGGCGCAAGAATTTCGAACTATCGACGAGCTCGAAACCGCCACGATTGAGAGGCTAGAGCATATCGAAGAAGTTGGCCCAAAGATTGCACAAGCAATTCAGGAGTTCTTCGAACAAGTTGCGAATCAAAGACTGGTTGCGAAGTTGAAAGATGCAGATTTAAGGATGGAGCCCGAAAAGAAGGAACGCACAGCACAGTTGACCGGACTGACTTTTGTGTTGACAGGCGCACTACCCACTCTCTCCCGCGAGGAGGCCAAGGCTCTTATCGAAGCTGCTGGAGGCAAGACCGCCAGTGCTGTCACCAAGAAGACCAGCTACGTTGTAGCAGGCGAAGAAGCCGGATCGAAGTTGAACAAGGCGAAAGAACTTGGAGTCAGAATTATCGGCCAGAACGATCTGCTAGGCATGTTGGCTTCTCCAATGAGTGAATCGGAGAAGTAGTATGCTCGTTGCAATTCTCTATCTACACCTTGAACTGATTGGAGATCCTCATGCCGGATTTCGCGGTCATTGATATGGAGACAGCAAATGCCGATCTTGCCAGCATCTGCCAGATCGGCATTGCTGTCTTCCGCGATCATCAGCTTTGTGAAACCTTCAAATCGCTGGTAAATCCATGCGATTATTTCAGTCCAGTCAATGTTCAGATTCACGGGATTGATGAAGAGCAGGTACAGGATGCTCCGGTTTGGCGCGAAATCTATCCTGAGATTCTAGCCCGACTTGAGGCAGGGGTGGTCGTTTCTCATACAGCTTTTGACCGGATTGCACTTCGAAAAGCCTGTATTTGCAACGAACTTCCAGTTCCAGAATTGACCTGGCTGGATTCAGCCCGAGTGGTTCGACGGACTTGGCCGGAATTTTCACACGCTGGCTACGGCCTGTCCAACGTTGCAGCAAATTTTGGCATAAGCTACGAAGCTCACGACGCGCTCGAAGATGCCATTTGTGCCGGTCGCGTCCTGCTAAAAGCCGTTTCCGACTCCGGCATCGGGATCGACGGATGGCTCACGCGGGCCGGGCAGCCAATCTCTTCTATATTCCCACCCGCTTCATCCCCATATGCCCAAGGAAACGGCTGTACACGCTCTGGGAATCCAGAGGGCGACTTATACGGAGAGATTGTCGTTTTTTCTGGCGCGCTTTCGATCCCACGCCGCGAAGCAGCTGATGCGGCGGCGGCCGTAGGCTGTGAGGTGGATCAGGGGGTAACGAAGAATACGACTATTCTTGTGGTTGGCGACCAAGACGTCCGACATTTGGTTGGGCACGAAAAAAGCGCCAAGCATTTGAAAGCAGAAGCGCTCATCAAGAAGGGGCAACCTATTCGTATACTATGCGAGGCTGACTTCCGGAGAATGGCTTCGCTCCCCGACTCATCGATGCACGGCGCAGCGCGCTAAGCTAAAGCATCTCCCCAGTTGCTATGGTGTAATCCTCTTCCATCCCACCCTAGCCGCAAGAACAACGACGCGGCGAGGGTGGGGCACCCGAGGCTCTACTCCATCACGAGAGATGCTTTAATTCTTCCGGTCAGCCTGCACCTTTACTGTTTGAAGGCGCGAACCAGCTTCTGCCTGTGCCCGAAACATCGCAATTAAGATGGCTATCGTCAGCAGATCCATCCACATCACAGCCTCCATCTCTGGTTAGCCGTTGGAGCGCATGCGGGCGGCGGCGCGCAGTTCGCGCTCCCGCTCCCGTTCCCAGGCCTCCGAACGCCAGTTGCGCGAGGAATAGCGCGGAGCCTCTGCGGGAACAGCGGCGCGCTCTTCATTCATGCTGCGTCCGGGCATGCGCACCAGCTCCGCCGGAACACGGTGCAGGGGCGAAGCCGGGGCGGCAGCCGCCGCAGGCGACGGAATCAGCCGCGCCGAAGACTCGAACTCGTCCAGAGAGGCCTCGGCCTCGGCATAACTGGGTGTTTCCGTCCGAGCATAGTTGGGCGTTTCAGTCCGCGTACGGCTGGGCATTTCTGTCCGCGTACGGCTGGGAGTTCCGGAACGGGCGTAGCCGCGCGCGGGCGCGGCCAGACTGGTGTCGTTCATCTGCGGCACAGCGGGCTGCACGAAGTTGGCTTCCATCTCCTGCTCGGCAGTTTCGCCGATGGCAGGGGACTTGACCAGGGTGCGGGCCATGAAGTCGTCCACCAGTTTATGCAGGCAGGTTTGCCCGCACAGATGTTTTGCCCCTGGCCGCTGGCGATTGCGGGAGTTCCAGCCGCTGACCCGCAGCTCCCCCGCCTGTTCGTACGCCACAAACCAGTGGTTCGTTTGTTTCTTTTCCGATGCGCAGATGTCGCACGATATGGCCTGCCGGATCACCGTTTCTCCTCTGCGCCGCCATCGAGCCCGCGGCATTTGGCTGGTTTTCTGCCCACAGACAACCCCTCAGGAGCGGATTGGAGTTTCCCCAGCCCGTCCCAAGGCTCCCTGTCCGACTGTGAACCATCAGCCTTCCCCTATTTCATCGCGCGAATCGGCAGATAAGTGAGTCCAAATGTTGAGGAATTATGACCTGCCCCAAAAATGGACACATTCTGATTTTTCTTTCCCAAAATGGGTTTTATAAACGCCCCATAAAACGAAAGAGCCATGGACCTTGCCGGTCCATGGCTTTTTCGTTCTTTTTCCAGCCCAATACCGGATGGGAAGCTATTGCCGCGGCGCGAAGTATCCCTTACGGGCCCGCACCACGTAGCGGCGATCGTTGCAGTAGAGGTAGATGGGGCGGAAAGCGCCGTCCAGCTTGAAATCGGCCGGGGTGTAGGTGAGCGCGTACTGGCTGCGCAACTCTTCCTGGATGTCGGTAAAGCTCTTGGAGATGTCCTCGACCGAAGGGGGAAAGAAGGCCTGGCCGCCGGTCTCCGCGGCCATCTGCTCCATCACCTTGTCGCCGGCGCCGCGGCTGGGGGTCCAGTTGGTGCTGATGGCGTAGATGATGGTCTCCGAGCGCTGGCATTCCTTGATGGCTTCGCTCAGAAAGACGCGGCTCTGGTCGTCGTCGCCGTCGGAGAGCAGGATGATGGCCTTGCGCACCGGCTCCTGGCCGCGCGAGGCGTCCAGCAACTTGTCGCGACAGGCGGTGTAGACCGCGTCGTAGAGCGCCGTGCCACCGCCTGGCTTGAGGCGGTTGATGCCGCTCTCCAGCGAGTCCAAATTGTTGGACCAGTCGGCGGTGACATTCGGGGTTACGTCAAAACCCATCACAAAGGCCCGGTCGCTGCGCGACTTCAGCGTCTGGAGCAGGAACTCGGAGGCCGCCTGCTGCTCGAACTGGAAGCGGGAGTGAATGGACGAGCTGGTATCGATGAGGACACCGACCCGCAAAGGCAGATTGATCTGCTGGTGGAAGGAGTTGACGTGCGCCGGCGCCTTCTGGTCATCCAGCAGCGCAAAGTCGTGCAGCTGCAGATTCGGATTGTAGCGGCCGTGCCGGTCGGTGACGGTGAAGATCAGATTGACTTCGTTGACACCGATCTTGATGGTTGGCGCGTTCACATCCACGGTCAGGTCATTGTCCTGAGCCGGGGGCTGCGCGTTGTTGGCCTGCGGCGGGGCCGCGGGCTGCGGGGCGGACGGCGCCGCCGGTTGCTGAGCTGCCAGCGCCGCCGTCAACACCGAGGCCGCCAGCATAAGTCCATAAAACTGTCGGATCATAGCTCCCTCATTGTAGCAATCGCCTGCACGGAGCGGAATATGGTTCCCTTCCGCCGGCCGGACGTAAATTATTCAACATCTCCACCGGCTCGGGGCCGGAATCGTCCGGGCGTAGCTTCATCGAAAGGCAACCGCAGATCCATCGACTCACCACCCCCAGGCAGAAGAGTGCGCCTGGGGCCCCGTTCGCTCAGGATGACAGCATTGTTCAGCTTTCAGCTTCTAGCTTTCCGCACTTCGTCCCGACTCCCTCGTTCACTGGTTCCCTTGCTCCCTCGTTGCCTAGCTCTTCGTCCCTTCTTCCAGCTTTGCGAGCATCGCCACCAGTTCGGCCGGGAGCGGAGCCTCCAGCTTCAGGGCCTTGTGGGTGATGGGGTGCTCGAACTCCAGCTCGGCCGCATGCAGGAAGTTCCTGCCCAGCCGGAGCCGTTCGGGCTCCTTGTTCCGCCTGGAAGCCTTGGAACCGGTCTGGGACGCCACCTGATCGGTGAGCTGGCCCGCGCCGCCGTAGAGCGTATCGCCCACCACCGGATGGCCGATGGAGGCCATGTGCACGCGGATCTGATGGGTCCGGCCCGTCTCAATGCGCACGCGCACCAAGGTGAAGCGCCCGAACCGGCAGGCGATGCGCCGCACAACCTCGTAGTGTGAGACGGCGTGACGGGCATTTTCGTTATTCGACACCGTCATACGGGTGCGGCGCTGGGGGTCGCGGTCGATGGAGGCATTGATGGATCCCTTGGGTCGCTCCACCTCGCCCTGCACCAGCGCGATGTAGGTCTTCTTCATCTCGCGCTTGGAAAACATCTCGCCCAGTGCGGAGTGGGCGCGATCGTTCTTGGCCACCACGATCAGGCCGCTGGTCTCCTTGTCGAGGCGGTGGACGATACCTGGACGCAGCTCGCCGCCGACGCCGGAGAGCTTTTTGAAGCGGTAGAGCAGGGCGTTGACCAGCGTGCCGCGGCTGCGCTCGTCGTGGTTGGCGGCGGCGCCGGCGTGCACCATCATGCCGGCCGGCTTGTTGATCACCGCCAGATCCTTGTCCTCGTAGATCACGTCCAGAGGGATGTTTTCGGGCTCCGCCTTGAGGGGAGCGGGGTGCGGCTCGCCGGTAATCGCGATGGTCTCGCCGCCGCGCAGCTTGAGCGAGGCCTTTTCCTGACCGCCGTCCACCTGCACATCGCCCTGTTCGATGAGCAGCTGCACACGGGAACGGCTGACGCCTTCCATCTGCGCAGCAATAAACTGATCCAACCTTTGTCCGGCAGCCTCGGCCGGCACCACAAAGACCTGTCCGGTCATAGAAACCTCATTTCCCTTGTTCTGCCGCGCGCTCGGCCAGCAGCCAGGCACCGGCAATGACGGCAGCAACGGCGGCCAGCTGCGGCCCGTCGACGGCTCCCTGCAACAGGCGTCCGCGGCCCTCCGGATCGCGCCAGAGTTCGGTAAGAAAGATCACCGTGCCAAGCCCCATCAACCAGCCGCCAGCCACGTCGCCCGGCTGATGACGCCAGCCGAGCCCCAGGAATGCGGCGATAGCCAGCAGCAGAAGTCCCAGCGCCGCATAGGCTTGCACCGGATGCAGCGGTATGCCCAGGGGCGTTCCGCTCCAGTGCGCGGCCAGCACGCTCGAGTAAGTAACGGCCCAGGGCAGGCGCTCAGGAGCGTCCACGCCCCAGCCCGATCCGGCCAGCAAGGCGCCAAGCTGCTCAAAAGCAAGGCCCAAGCTTAACGGCGCTGCCAAGGCATCGGCAAAGGAAAGCAACGGCAACCGCTGGCGGCGCGCGTAAAGGAGCGCGGCCAGAGATCCCGCCACCGCGCCCGCCCCGGCCAGCAGCGGATGATGCACCATGGCCAAAGCCAGCGCCCAGGAAGGATGGCGGCTGAGCGTACCCAGGTTCATGGTCACCAGCAACAACCGTTGGCCGATGAGGGCGGAAAACAGCGCGATCACACAGAGATTCCACATCCGCGTCCGGTCCAGGCCGAGCCGGCGCGCCGTGCGCTGCGCCAGAGCGAGACCGAGCAGCACGCCCAAAGCCGCCAGCGCTCCGTAGGCCGGAATGACAATCGCACCGATGTGAAAGAGAACGGGATGCACGAAGAAAAGAATACTAGGCGAGGGGGTGGGAATGTGCGGCCCGGATCAGGGAGGCAGGAGGTGTCCAGATCCGGTTTCCGAAAAAATAGAAACCGACCCACGGGGCCGTGGTCGATAAAGCTGGTGAACCCGTCCTAGACGGTGGGATTCTCCGCAGTTCATTAGGCATTCCGGACTGGCGGACACGGCACACAGAACTGATTTTTCGAGTCGAATCCCTGTTCAATGAATGTTGGTTCAACCAGCTGTTCTCTTCCACCTGCTTTGCAGGCCGGTTTCTAGCTTGGATAGTAGGGGTGTTGGGGCGGAATTACAAGTCTTGTTCTGGCGGCGGGCCCTATGCTACCGTAACAGCCCGCGTTTTTGCGCCATCCGTTTCCGGATTCAGTACCGGGGCGCGCAGATTTATTTTCCTGCACTCGAAGTTTCCGCAGCGGCTGCCGATACACTTTTGCCGGCCGCGATCTTCTCTGCCTGCGCCACCATCTTTTTCAGTTTGGATTCGATCTCCGTATCGCCCACGCGCTGATCTTCAAGCACGCCATCGGCATCGATGGTGAAGGTGGCGGGAATGGCGCGAACGGCAAAGGTGCGCGCCATTTGCCCCTCAAAGGCCTCGGCATTGCGCACCTGCGGCCACGCCATCTGGTAACGGTGCACCATGGATTGCCACGCATCCTCGTCGTTGTCCAGATTGACGCTGATCACCACAAAGGGGCGGCCGTCGAACTCCTTCACCAGATCGGCGATCTTGGGAATAGAAGCCCGGCAGGGCGCGCACCAGCTGGCCCAGAAGTCCAGCAGCACCACTTTTCCGGCCAGCGAGTCGCGGCTCATCTGCTTGCCGTCGGAGGTGGTCAGGTTGAAGTCCGGGGCCAGCGGCAGCCGCGCCAGATCGATCTTTTCCAGATAGCGCTCTACGCGCCGGTGCAGTGCGGAGGCATCGTGATCGGCGGCGAGAAAGGCTTTGAACTCAGCGCGTGCGGCCTCGTCCTGATGCAGCTGGGCCAATGCTACCCCGTAGCCGAAGTGAGTGAGAGCGCGTGCGGGATCGAGAGCCAGCGCGGTCTTGTACTCGTCGGCGCTCTGCTGGAAAAACTGTTTCTTTTTGTAGGTCACGCCTTCCACTTCCAGGGCTTCGCCCAAGCGCGCATGGAGGGCGGCTCGCTCCGGGTCGGTGGCGGCAATGGCCAGCCAGTCGTGGGCAATCTCGGCGGCATCGCGCGAGGCGCCGCTTTCGAGCGCCAGTTCGTAGGCCCGGCGCAAGCACTCCGTGCAGTGGCCGCCGTCCTGCTGGTTGGCCTCGCGCAGCTCGTCGATGGCGATGTTCGGATAGCCCTTCTTGATCCAGTCCAGTGCCGAATTCCAGGTTGCACGCGCCTTTTCGCTGACAGGCTCACCGGGCTTCGGTTGCGGCTTGTCGTCGGCGCGCAGTTGCGGCAGGGCAAGGAGAATAAGAAGGGAGAAGAAGATGGTTGAACGCGCTCCAGCTGGCATAAACCGTATCCTGAAGGAGAATTTGGCTCCGGAGAGTCGATGCCATCTTATACCGGTGCGGCGGCGTGAGGGCGATAGAAGCCTTACCCAGCACATCGCGCGGTTCTGTGCTGGGCTATTGGCACGATGCCCCCGAGGGGCACAAGTGGACAGCATCCAGCAGACGCGCTTTGCGCATATGAGTGTGACAGCATGGTGGTGCCGCGGAGTTGTCCCGCAGGGAGTTAGGAACCGGTTTTGAGGTCTTCGGCCAGAACCTCGTCGAGCAGGCCGCGCAGGCTGGCGGCCCGGGCATGGGCTTGCTGCTGCGCCGAAGCAGGCTGTTGCGCCTTCAGCTCGGCAATCTCGTCGGCCAGATTCAACGCCGCCAGCACGGCCACACGCAGAGAGTCCACGGTGCGGCCCTGCGCGGCCACGGCACGCATCTTGGCGTCAACCTGCGCAGCCAGCTCGCGGATGTGGTCCGGGTCCTGGCCGGAGAGATGATAGGTCTGATCGTAGATCTGGACAGTGACGTACTCGGTCTTGCGCATCTCCTCTTCGCCTGCCATCGTCTCCCTCACAGCTCCAGCGCATCGAGTTCGGAGAGCAGCCGCTCCACGCGCTGGCGCACGTGGTCGCGCTCGGCGCGGAGCCCGTCCACTTCCTTTTGCAACTCTTCCACGGCGCCGGCCTGGCCGCTGAGTTTGGCCTCCACCTCGGCGGCGCGCTCTTCCGCAGCGGTACGGGCCGTGCGCTCGCGCTTGACCAGATCCACGGCGCGCAAAATCCGCTCCTCCAGCGCCGAGAACTCGTCGGCGGTCAACGCCACGGCCTCGGGCTGCGCCACAACCACGGGCTGGGCCTCGGCTGCGATTTCGGACTGCGGCTGAAACTGTTCGCCGGTCTGCTCTTGCAACGGCTGGGCAACGGGCTCGGCTGGCAGCTGTGCCATTTCTTCAGGCTCCCACAACGACTGCGACATCTAATGGACCTCCAATATCCCTGGGGAAAAAACGAATTCGTGTCAGTATAGCGCCACTCTGCTCCCGATTCATCAAGAGCGGAGCCGCGCACCTGCTTTGCCAACCGCCTCCACCACCTGCTCCTGGAAGCGCTGCAGCTCCTCGTCGCGCAGGGTGCGGTCGGCGGCCTGGAAGGTTGTACCGAGCAGCAGGGAGTAGTCGTTGCCCAAACGCGCGTCGTGGAAGACCTCGCGCACGCGCCAATCGACAAGCTCGGGCAGCTCCGGCACAGCCAACGCGGCAAGAGCCTGATCGATCTTCTCCCACGCAATGTTCTTGTCGAGCACCAGCGAGAAATCGCGGCGGACGGGCTGAAAACGGGAGATGTCGCGCGCGGATGGCTTGCGCAGGGGCTGCTTGTAGAGCCGGTCCAGATAGAGCTCGCCCACCAGCACCGTCTCCTTGAGCTTGCGCTCAGCGGCTACACGCGGATGCAGTTGGCCGAACCAGCCCACGGTGAGACCGTCTGCCACCACGCGCGCCGAACGGTAGGGGTGCAGCCACTCGGGCGTAATGCCGGCATCGGAGGGGAAGCGGTCGAAGTAGATGCTGCGCGCCTGGAAGCGACCTACCACCTGCTCGACCACACCTTTTACGTCGTAGAAGTCGACGGCACGGGCGGCGGAGAAGGCGCTCTGCTCACCAAGCGAGCCAGCTGCGCCGAAGGCCACCGCCGGACGCTCTTCCACCTTTTCCGTGGTGCCACTGAAGACCGTGCCCAGCTCGAAGAGGCGCACATCGGCCACGTCACGATGCAGATTGCCGGCAACCGCGGCCAGCATGGCCGGCACCAGCGAAGGACGCAGCACTCCGGCTTCCTCGCTGAGCGGATTGCCGAGCGGAACCACTTGGCCGGGCTGCTGCGCGGTCAAGGTCGCCTCAGCCGCGGAACAGAAAGTGCTGCCGATGGCCTCGTGGAATCCAGCCGCGCGCAGGGTGATGCGCACCGCCGCCTCAGCCTCAGCCCAGGGCAGCGCGCGAATGCCGCCCGCAAAGCTGGGCAGGGTGTTCTCAAAACGGTTGTAGCCGTAGACGCGAGCCACTTCCTCAATCAGATCGATCTCGCGCTCCACGTCGAGACGCCAACTGGGCAGCGCGACCTGCCAGGCAGCGTCGCCGCTCCTATGGAGCTTGCAGCCCAACGCCGTCAGCACCGTTTCCACGATTGCAGCCGTAATTCCCTCTTCGTCCACCGTCTTGCCGAGCATGCGCTGCACTTCGCTCAGGCGCAGTTCGATGGGCTTGCGGCCCGCGGTCTTTGCGGCCAGCGCCGGAACCTGCGCGTCCACCACATCGCCCTCGATCCAGCCGCCGTTAGCCAACAGAATGGCACTGACCAGATCGGAGCCGGTCAGAGCGGAGGAGAAGTCCGCGCCACGCTCGTAGCGATGGCTGGCATCGGTATGCAGCCCGTGGCGGCGCGCGGTACGGCGCACGGCCACCGGCTCAAACCAGGCCGACTCGACGAGCACGTTCTTCGTCTCCGGCGTGATCATGGAGTCCCATCCGCCCATGACGCCGGCCAGAGCCAGCGGCTTCGCGTGGTCGGCGATGATCAGGTCCTCGGAATCGAGCACGCGCTCCACGCCATCGAGGGTCTTCAGCTTTTCGCCTTTCTTGGCGCGGCGGACCACGATGCCGCCCTCCACCTTGTCGTAGTCGAAGGCGTGGGTAGGCTGGCCGATGGAGAGCCAGGCGTAGTTCGAAGCATCCACGGCGTTCGAGATCTTCTTCTGCTCCAGGAGATCGAAGTAGGTGGAGACATCCGCATTCGGGAACCAGTCGCGCGAGGGGCCGATCTTGATGTCGCGCAGAATCCGCGCGCTGTACCGGCCGCAAGCGTCCTCTGCCTCGATGCGCACCGTGACCGGCGAAGCCGCGGGCTTGAACGCCGGCAGCGCATACTTGACCTCGGGTAATGCCAGGCCGTAGATGGCCGCCGCTTCGCGCGCCACGCCGTAGTGGTTCATGGCATCCACGCGATTGGTGGTCACGTCCATCTCAAAGTAAGAGCCGTTCGCCGCACCCAGATCGTAAACGCCATCCACGGCAATGCCGCGCAGGGTCAGGTCTTCGGCCAGCTTGTGGTCGTCGACAGGAATCTCGGGGAGATAAGCCCGAAGCCATTTGGTCAGAATCTTCATCAACGTCCTCGTTGCGCGGAGCTAGCGATGCTAGCGGAGTTAGCGGAGCTTGTGCCACCGCCAGCGTCTCTGGAACTTCCCAAAGCCGCAATTAATCCATTCAGCAGGCGGGCAACTTCCGCCGCAATTTCAATCAGTCGACTCCGGCTTTCAGGGGCCAGGAATCCCAATTCCACTGCCAACTCGATTTGCGTCTGTACTTCGCATAACGAACCGCGCGCGTTGCCCAGAAAGTGGCGGAATTGCGCATCCGTTAGCCTTCCATGGCCTTCTGCAATGTTGCTGGGCACCGACACCGCAGCTCGTCTCATCTGCGACATCAGGTCATACGCCTCAGCCTTGGGGAACTTGTGGCATTGCTCGAAGACTTCGCGCGCCAGGCTCATCGCCTTCTGCCAAACAATCAATTCTCGAAAGTCCTTCGGGCGAGCCATCGCACCTAGCCTTTCAGCAGGAAGCTGACTACGTTCGTGCTAACTCCACCAGCTCCGCTAACAACACCAACTCGACTGCCTCAAACGAACTGCCCCAAAAACCGCATATCGCCCGCGTAGAACTGGCCAATCTCGCTGATGCCGTACTTCATCATGGCAATGCGCTCCACGCCCATGCCGAAGGCGAAGCCGGAGATCTTTTGGGGATCGTAGGCAGGCTGCTTTTCGGCGGCGAAGGCGAAGACCGCGGGGTCCACCATGCCGCAACCGAGCAACTCAATCCAGCCCGAGTCCTTGCACTTACGGCAGCCCTTGCCTCCACAGAAGATGCAACTGATCTGCACGTCGGCCGAGGGCTCGGTGAAGGGGAAGAAGCTGGGGAAGAAACGCGTCTTCACGGACGAGCCGAAGAGCGCCTTCATGGCGTGATCCAGCGTGCCCTTCAGATCGCTGAAGGTGATGTTCGTATCCACACAGAGGCCTTCTACTTGATGGAAGATGGGCGAGTGGGTGGCATCGGCCGCGTCGTTGCGGTGCACCTTGCCAGGAATCACAATCCGCACCGGCGGCGGCTGCATCTCCATGGTCCGCATCTGCACGGGCGAGGTGTGGGTGCGCAGCAGCAGGCGATCACGCTGGTTGCGCTTTTCCTGGCCGGCAACGACCAGCGTGTCCTGGGTGTCGCGCGCCGGATGCCCGGGTGGGAAGTTCATGCTCTCAAAGTTGTAGAAGTCGGTTTCAACCTCGGGGCCCACGCCCACCGAATAGCCGAGCGCCGCAAAGACGCTCACAATCTCGTTCAGCGTCCTGGTAATGGGGTGCTCAGCGCCCATCAGGCGGCGGGTGCCGGGCAGGGTGATGTCAAGTGCCTCGGCAGCCAGAGCCACGTCGGAGGGGCCTGCACCGGCGGCAGCGTCAAGCAGCCCTTCGACCGTCTTCTTCAGCTCGTTGAAGCGCTGGCCGAGCGCCTTCTTGGCCTCGGGCGGAGCAGCCTTCAGCCAGCGGCTGGAGACATCGTTCAGTCGGCCCTGCTTGCGCCCCAGCCACTCCAGGCGAAAGGCCTCCACACCGGCCTCGCCCTCGATGGCGGAAGCCGCCTCACGGGCTGCAGCCGTCAGAGCTGCAAAGGCCTGCTCCAGCGAGGCCTCGTCAAATGCCGTCAAATTGGGAATCGCTTCGTTCTTCATTGCGGTTCTTACAGGATAAACCACCACTGCGTGGAGCAGACCGCTTCGCGTCCTTCGTGGAAGGTTCCCCGGAAAGAGTTACCCATTGCGTGGAGCAGACGCGGGCGCTTGCATTGGCGCCTGCGTGCGAAGACAGTTTTCTGTTCTCTTAAACTCCGAAGGGGAGGCTGTATCGGCATTTGGCGTAGGATATTGCCCATGAAGAAGCTCCTCGCGATTCTCCTCAGCTTTCCTCTCGCCCTTGCCGCTGCCGCCCCCGCAGTGGCCCAGACTCCCGCGGTTTTGACCCCGCAGGAGGGCTACGTGGACGCCCACGGCGTGCTCATCTACTACGTCAGCTTTGGCGTCGGCCAACCCCTGGTCATCCTGCACGGGGGCCCCGGCGCCAGCCACGATTATTTTCTGCCTTACCTGTTGCCGCTGGCGCGGACGCATCGGCTGATCTTCATCGACGAGCGCGGCTCGGGCCGCTCGGAGCGGATTGAAGACATTCACCAGTACACGGTGGAGGCCGATGTGGAAGATATTGAAGCCGTACGCGTGGCGCTCAACCTGGGCAAGATCGACCTGCTCGGGCACAGCTGCGGCGGCGTGCTGGCTGAGGCTTACGCGCTCAAGTACCAGCAGAACCTGAACCACCTGATCCTGAACTCGACCTTCTCCTCGACGATTGAGATGAACAAAGTTCTTGCTGAGGAGAAAGAAAAGATGCCGCCGGCTAAGCTGAAGCGGCTGAAGGAGCTGGAGCAGGCGGGGCTCTACGGCAAGGGCGCGCTCTGGGAGCGTGGGCGCTACCCCGAGGAGTACGAAAAACTGGCCTGGGGCGATGGTTACTTCCCGTTCCTCTACGGCGCGCGGCCCGACGCCAATTACGACCCCAAGGAAGGCAACGCCCCCACCAACTGGGAGCTCTACCGCGAGATGTGGGGCAGCCACGGAGAGTTCGTCATCGACGGGAACCTGAAGTCCGTGGAGTACACGGAACGTCTGGCGACGATCAAAGTGCCCACGCTCATTGTGGTGGGCGACCACGACGAGTGCGCGCCCCGACTGAGCAAGGCCATGCACCAGAAGATTGCCGGATCGAAGCTGGCCGTGCTGCCCAACAGCGGCCACATGAACTTTGTGGACCAGCCTAATCTGTGGCACAAGGCGGTGGGGGAGTTTTTGGCGAACTAAGCAACGAGAATGATCCGCAGACGTAAAAAGCCCCGGATCGCTCCGGGGCTTTTTGCTGGCTTGCAGTCTTGCTTAGGCGGCAACCGCCAGGGCGGCCTTGGCCTGCTCCACCAGCTTGGTGAAGCCGGCGGCGTCCTGAACGGCGATGTCGGCCAGGATCTTGCGATCCAGCTCAATGCCGGCCTTCTTCAGGCCGTTGATGAACTGCGAGTAGCTGGTGTGGTTCAGCTTGCAGGCGGCCGAGATGCGCACGATCCAGAGCGAACGGAACTGGCGCTTCTTCTGCTTGCGGCCGGAGTAGGCAAACTTCAGGCCGCGCTCGACGGCCTCCTGGGCTGCCTGATAGAGCTTGGATTTGGTAAGGAAGTATCCACTCGCTCTCTCAAGAATCTTTTTGCGGCGGTCACTCCGCTTGGTACTGCGCTTTACGCGGGGCATTTTGTATTTCTCCGTTTTTGCGTCTTGTGTTCAGCGGCTGGAGGCAGGAGGCGACCGATCCGGACGGATGGCGCTTGGGCCTCTTCACTCGCGTAGTGCAATCCTGATGCTCTAGCACTCACCACAGAGGACCGAAGGGTCCGCTGCATGCAATGCTGGGCGGTGCGACGCATCTGCACCACCAACAGCGGCTGCCCCCACCCGGGAGCAGCGCCGGCCTCAGGCGTAAGGGATCATACGCGCGATCTTGGCGTAATCACCGTCGGACACCAGCACAATCTTTCCGAGCTTGCGCTTGGTCTTGGGCGACTTGGACGACAGAATGTGGCGCGTCTTGGTCTGGCCCCGCTTGATCTTGCCGGTGCCAGTCTTACGGAAGCGCTTTTTCGCGCCCGAATGGGTCTTCAGCTTGGGCATTGTTTTTCTCGTCTTGGATCGGGGCAAAGCCGCGATCCCGTTTTCGCCCCTACCAGACAGGGGTTTCCCTGCCCTTGAGGGCTTCAACCAGTATAGCGCAAGCCGGGATTGGGGGCCAGATGGGCTCCGGCCCCTGCGACCTGCTGTGCGGTTACGGTTCCGGATCGGGAGCGGTGCGCGGCGAGCAGCAGGGCTCCTGGGAGGGCTTGAAGTTCATCAGCTCCACCCGGGTTCCTTCCGGATCATACAGATTCAACTGGTACTTGCCGTCGTGGCCCAGCTTGGGAGCCGGGTCGTGACGGGCGGGCAGACGGCCTTCGGCGGTGAGCTTGGCAAAGGCATCCTGCACGCTCGGCTCGCCCACGCTCAGGTGGTCCATTACCCCCAGCCGTTGCGCAGTCATCTCTGCGGGAATGCCCGTACCGGGACCGATCATCATGTACTCCAGCCAGTCGCGCGACTCCGGGGTCTGCTGGCTGACCCAGTCAATGCGGCCCGGATCTGCCCCGCCGAACCAGTAGGGGCGGAAACCGAGCAGCACGCGGTAGAAGGCGTCTTCCGCCTCGCGGCTGTGCACCATCATGCCCACATGGATGATGTGGCGGCCAATGGCGCGGGGTGCATCCACAGGATGGGGCGAAGGCTCGAAGAACTCCACGCGATTGCCCTCCGGGTCCAGCACCGTGAACCAGCGGCTGCCATCAGCGCCCTTGCCGATGGCTTCGGGGGTCTTCCAGCCCTTGGCGGCCAGATACTTCCGCATGCCTTCAGCGCTGGCGGTGGTAAAGGCAATGTGATCCAGGCGGTTGATGCCCGCTCCGGCCGGAAGCGGCAGCACCTCCACCCACTGGGTGGCGCTCAGGGCATAACGGACTCCCTGCGGGTTTTCCGGATCGGGCAGCTTGGC
>Ga0371490_1000508_pt1 | contig 26088 bp, 30 predicted proteins | sample MB2SIPfraction_FD_207959 | JGI IMG/M metagenome (GOLD analysis project Ga0371490, IMG submission 207959) | Lab enriched peat soil microbial communities from McLean, Ithaca, NY, United States - MB28FN SIP fraction | ecosystem: Environmental > Terrestrial > Soil > Wetlands > Peat | place: USA... | reverse complement strand
GAAGTACAAACTGGAGTATGACCCCGGGGAAGCACTGCGATGCGTGACCGGCTGAGTGTTTTTGGGATCGATATCGTCAAAGGCTCGGTGCGTTCGCGTTCCCGCCGGCCGATGTATGCGCTGGTCCGGATGGAAGGCCCGGAGATCTTAAGCGAGAGCACGGTCTCGATGTTCCGGCTCTTCCGGCTCCTCTCCGAAGAACGCCCCGATATCCTTGCGGTCGACAGCCTGCAGGAGATCGCAACCGACCAGCACGAGCTCTTCTTCTTCCTGCAGGGCCTTCCCCCGCAAACGAAACTTGTGCAGGTGACCGGTGGCGAGAAGAAGGAGACGCTCGGGAAGGTTGCCGCCCGGTTTAACATCAGTTTCGACCGGTTCGACCCTTTTGCCGAGGCCCGCACGACAGCCCGGGTGGCATCGCTCGGCGCCGGCGCGGAAGTGATCGCGTTCGAGAACGAGAGCGAGGTCGTTGTCAGCCGTCACAGGTCGCCGGGCCGGGGCGGGTGGAGCCAGAACCGGTACGTGCGCAAGATCCACGGTGCAGTCCAGCTCAAAGGGAGGGAGATTGAGATGCAGCTGGCAACAGCCGGGCTCCGGTACGAGAAGAAGGAGACGAAAGCGTTCGGGGGGTGCAGCCGGGTTGTCTTCCGGGTCTTTGCCGCCCGGGGCCAGGTACCGATCTCCACGTACCGCGGCGCCGATGTGCAGGTCAGGATCAGTGGCAAGCGCCTCGAACGGATCCGGTTCCGGCCGCTCTCCGGGAAGCCCCGGTACCTGATTGTCGGGATCGATCCCGGCACCACCATGGCGATCGCAGCCCTTGATCTTGACGGTAATCTCCTGCATATCGAGAGCTCCCGGCAGATGAATATGTCGGGCGTAATCGAGATCTTGTACAAAGTGGGTAAGCCGCTTGTCATCGCCTCTGACGTACAGGAGATGCCGTACTCGGTGGAGAAGATACGGCGGGCGTTTTCAGCGGTCTCTTACACACCTAAACAGGATACAGCCGTGGAGGCAAAGCTTGCGCTCACGGCCGGCTATCCGTATGCAAACGTTCACGAGCGCGACGCCCTCTCCGCTGCCCTCGACGCAAACATCCAGTACCAGCACAAGTTCCGGAACCTCATCAAAAGGGTGCCCCCGGGCCATGATCTCGACGAGGTCCGGGCCCGGGTGATCCGGGGGCAGGCTCTCGACCAGGTACTCTTCGACCTGCATGCTGTTGCGCCAGCTGCCTCGGCAGAGAAAGCCCCCGCGGCCCCGGCCGAGGCCCGGCATGACGAGCGGGTCCGGGTGCTGGACGGGATGGTCAAACGCCTTCGCACGTACGTGGCCGAACTTCAGGAAGAAATCAAGACCAAGGAGTACGAGATCCACCGGCTCCAGGGACGGCTCCGTGGCATGCACGACAACCGGGACATGCAGATCGCCAAAAATGCCGAGGTGGCAAAACGGGATGCGATCATCCAGAGCCTGAAAAAACGGCTCAGGAGGGAGGAGCGCCATGGCCGCACGCTTGCAAAGCGGGTGGAACGGATCCGGACGTTTGCCGAGCTCTCCATAGATGGCGAGGCGCTGCCGGTCAAGGTGCTCCCAGCGCTCACCAAAGAAGGCCTGCGCCGGCTCACTGAGGACACCGGCATCGGCGAGGGGGACACCGTGTACGTGCAGCGTACCAGCGGCTGGGGAAAGAGCGTGGTCAGGGATCTCGCGGATATCAGGATCCGGGCCCTGCTCACGCCTGCTGTTGGGGAGGGAGATCCGCAGATCCGCGCCGAGTTTCGGGAGGCTGGCATCCCTCTGCTTGCCGCCATGGATACCGGTGTACAGGTGCGGGGCAGGCAGGGCCTTGCCCCCAAATATCGCGTCGAAGCGGCCCTTGCCCGCTGGCAGGAAGAGCAGGTGCAGTTCCTGCGCGAGAAGGAGTCTTCCCGGATCGAGCACATGTTCAAGGAGTACAAGAGCGAACGCGGTAAGGAAGTGCGAAAAGGGGGCAGCTGACCATGGACGACCGGGAACTCTTAAAGACCGTAATGGCGATCGTAGGAGAAGAGAACTGCCGCGACGATTGTGCCGTGCTCCCGTGCGGTGACCATGTGATGGTGGCAACGACCGACATGCTCCACAAGACAACCGATTTCGTGGACGGCATGACCGACTGGCAGATCGGCTGGATGAGCGCCGCGGTCACCATCAGCGACATCGCGAGTATGGGGGCAGCGCCCAAGTACGTGCTCATCGCGGTCGGGCTTTCCCGGTGGGAGCAGCTTGCCGGCATCATGCAGGGGGCGCAGGACTGCTGTAAGAAATTCGGCGCCGCGATCATCGGCGGGGACATCGACCATCACAATGAGCTCACAGTCGTGACGACCGGCCTTGGCCTCGTTGACCGGGTGCATCTCGTGCAGCGGACCGGTGCCTGGCCGGGCGACCTTGTCTGCATCACCGGGACCCCGGGGCAGGCGCAGGCATGGCTCGAGGGGTATAAGCAGTTTGAAAAGGCGCTCTTCGAGCCACAGCCCCGGGTTGCGGAGGGCCGGCTCCTCTCACGTAGTGGAGTCAGCGCGATGATGGACGATAGCGACGGGATTGCCCTCTCGCTCTACGATCTTCTGGGTGTCAACAGCTGCGGTTTCTCCCTTGATTCTGATAAACTGCCGTTGCCTGAAGGCATTCCTGAAGTACAGGCGCGGGAACTCGCGCTGTATGGCGGTGGGGATTACGAGCTGATCTTCACCCTGCCCCCGGACCGGTACCCGGTGGCCGGCGTGCCCTGTACGGTGATCGGGAAGGCGATCCCGGAAAAGGCGGTACGTGCGGATGGGAAACCGGTGGAGAAACGCGGGTACCAGCACCGGTGGTCATAACCCGGCGTTACGGGCCGTGCGGGCGCATTTCTCTTAAATACAAATAACAAAAGATAATGGATAGATAAGGATCCGTTCACCCATTATGGAATCGCTGGACAGCAAACTGGACCGCCTCTCCCAGGATCAACGCCGGGAAGTTGAAGACTTTGTCGATTTTCTGATCCAGCGGGCGGAGGGCATCCGGGTGACTGTCCAGCTGGCATCCCACGACGCCCCACCGGTTGCAAAATCCATCGCACCCCCTCTTATTGTCCCGGACCCGGTGCCGGCTGAGGAGCCGACGGTCCCCCTGCCTCGGGAGGATCCAGCCCAGGTTGCGGCCGACCCGGTGCATGAAACGGAACCCCCGTCAGCCCACGATGAGATTGCCGGGGCCGGCAGGGAGGAGACTTCTGACGGGTATTTCGATTACGGGAAATTCGAGAAAGCCGCTTCGCCGGCACCTCTCCCCCCCTCTCCTGCGGATGAGGCCGTACAGAAGGTCAAGAGAAAACTGATCCAGAAGAGCGAACAGGCATCGAAGAACCAGTTGCTCGACTGGATCGATTGAAGTCCAGTCGGTATACTGGAATTTATTGAAATGAAATCCTGGGAAAACCTGCGCCCGTTTCAATTCATCCTTCTTTTCAGGATAATAAATGAGGGTGACCCCTCATCATGCAAAAGCAATTCCCGGAAAAAAGATAAGAAATTCAGAGATAAAAATGCCAGAAACGATGGACTCGACGGGATTCGAACCCGTGGCCTTCACGTTGCAAACGTGACGATCTACCCCTGATCTACGAGCCCTTTTGTGCGGCATATACTTTTTCTGCCGATTCCATATAGTTGTTACTGATCCGCCCGAAAAAAGGGGCTGCCGAATTATGGCTGGCCGGGGACCGTGCCCGTATTTTCGTATCTGCGCAGCCATTTCATCCGTTCACGGGCCCCAAGTTGCGATATTTTCCTGCATACCCATGCCGGTTTCACCGAAGATGAACATTTTATAAAACACCGGGCCCAAGAATTGATCAGGAGGCCCGGCACAAGGCAGTTCCCTAAAACCCTGCGAAAAGTCCGGAGATTCCCCATGGTAAAACTGATCATCGAACCCAAGAAGGCAAAGGATGGCCAGATCGATTACATCGTCACGTACCACGATGTGAAGACCGACAACCAGTTCACCGTCACGACCACAAACGACCTCAACGAAGCCGTGCAGCGGTTGAAAGAGACGCTGGAAAGCGAGGTAAAGGTACTTACCTCGAAATAAACCGGAAAAACCTGCTTTTTTTAATCTCATTAAAAACGGGATGGACCCGGCGGGATTTGAACCCGCGGCCTCTACGTTGCGAACGTAGCGATCTACCCCTGATCTACGAGCCCGATGTGGTATTACAATTCTCCCGCGGATGGAATATAGTTGTTGCTGTGGAACTGCAAAACCACGGGAAAAAGAAAAAAAATCAGAGGATAATTTCAATGTCGAGCTTCTCTGCGAGCTCCTTATACCGGTTCCGGATGGTGACTTCGGTGACCCCGGCCACTTCCGCCACTTCGCGCTGGGTGCGCCGCTCGCCGCCGAGGATGGACGAGATGTAGATCGCAGCCGCTGCGACCCCGGTCGGGCCCCGGCCGCTCGTGAGCTCCCGTTCGCCTGCCTGCCGCAGGATCTCGACTGCCCGGCTCTGGACCTCTCCCTTGAGGGTGAGGCCGGAGCAGAAGCGCGGCACGTAATCGATGGGCGAGGTCGGGAGGAGTTTCAGGCCCAGTTCGCGGGAGATGAACCGGTACGTCCTGCCGATCTCTTTTCTTGAGACACGGGACACTTCGGCGATCTCATCGAGAGTACGGGGCACGCTGCACTGCCGGCAGGCCGCGTAGAGCGCCGCAGCCGCAACGCCTTCAATACTCCGGCCCCGGATCAGGTTCTTGTCCACCGCGTCACGGTAGACCACGGCTGCGGTCTCACGGACGTTCCGTGGCAGGCCAAGGGCGGAGGCCATGCGGTCCAGTTCCGAGAGCGCAAAGGCAAGGTTCCTCTCCGTAGCATTGCTCACGCGGATCCGGCGCTGCCACTTGCGGAGACGGTAGAGCTGGGCCCGGTTCTTGGAGGAGATGGCCCTGCCGTACGAGTCCCGGTTGCGCCAGTCGATCATGGTGGAGAGACCCTTGTCGTGAATGGTAAAGGTCATCGGGGCGCCGACACGGGAGCGTTTCATCCGCTGGTCGTGGTCGAACGCACGCCATTCGGGGCCGCGGTCGATGAAGTCGTCATCGATCACAAGGCCGCAGCTCTGGCAGACCAGCTCTGCACGCTCGTAATCATGGACGAGCTGCCTGCCGCCGCACTCCGGGCAGACCGTCTCGGTATGGTTTTCTGCTTTCTTTTCCTGCTCTTTGACTTTTATACGGGATTTGAGCGCTTCCCTCTCAGTCTGGAGGAGTTTTAGTTTCTCTACTTCCTGCATCCGGCATCACCACGGTTATTTCTTGTTGACCCTGAGGGTCCGTTTCGGGCAGTTGCGGGGGCGCGGGATTCCCTCGCGAAGAGTTTCTCGCCCGGTGTTACGCTGCATGGGCCATGGGAGAGGACAAGTGCATAGGGAGATTTCACGTTCCCGAAGACGTCCATGATCTTCCCTACCGGTTTTGTCCTCCGGTCCATCACTTCGCTGTACAACCCCGGGAGCTGAGCGGCGTCGCACTGGATAATCAGCATCCTGCTGCCGTAGGTGCTCATCGCTCTGCCAACAACTTTCACACAACAACCTCGGGGGGGTATACAAAGTACTAAACTAGTTTAGTAATCTATATATGTAAAACCTTAGGGTATTTAAACCCTCCGTGAAAATATAAATAGAAATATCAGAAACCGAGGAACCGGTCGATATTTAAAGATATGATACCGGCGGCTTCATCCGCGGTCAGCCCGGCCCCCATTGCCACATTCTCTTTGCCAATTCTGTCCAGCAAATCGTGTGGTGCATGCGCGTCCGAGTCCACCACCATCTGGCACGAGACTTCGCGGGCGATCCGCACCACGTGGCCGTTCGTGCGGTTGTGCCCGCCCCGGGAGGTGATCTCGAGCGCGATGCCGTTTTCCTGTGCGAGCTTCGCGTCCTCGTGCGTGATCAGTCCCGGGTGGGCGAGCACGTTTACCTCCGGGCAGATGCAGGCCGCATGGTTAGTGCCGGGCGCCACCGGCTCGACCGTGGTCTCCCCATGCACAAGGACAATCTCCGCTCCCGCCTCGCGGGCCTGCCGTGCGACTGCGGCGATCTGGACCGGGGGCACATGCGTGATTTCGACACCGCACAGGAGCCGGACGCCAAAAAGCCGGGCGGATTCCTGCACGTCTAGGAGCGTCTCGACGACCAAAGCTGCGTTGGAGGTGTCCACATGGTCGGTGATAGCAACCGTAGTGTACCCGATTACGGCCATACGCCGCACGAGCTCTGACGGCAGCATCTCGCCATCGGAGAGGATTGTGTGGGTGTGGAGATCGTACAGGCCGGTCACCGTTTCACCTCAATGGCCCGGGCGACTTTTTTTATGAGCGCCTGTTTCTTGCCGGTCCAGGTGGCGATGACCCGGCCCTCGTGCCGGGCCCAGTGGGCCGGGTGGTGATGCTCCCCGACCTCGCAGGCTATGCCAAGGCGTTTTAATGCCCGCTCGATATCGTTGGCAGTTGGCCCTTTTGCACAGAGCGTGCGCGGGACGCGGCGGCCTTCCTCGCGGGAGAGGGCCGCGTTGAAATAGCAGGGATACAGGATGCACTCGCCTTTGTCCATCGCATACAAAATATGGGGGTCAAGATATAAACACTGTCCGCTCAAAACGTAAGGGTATGCACCATATCGACGTCAGGATGGAGAAGGATGTGTACGACGTCAACAACGCGATCGCCGATGAGAACGCCCGGCACCTGAAAGCCCACGGTATACGGGCATTTGACCTGCTCGGCGCTATCGGCTCGGGAAAGACCGCACTGATCGAACGCCTCGTCCCGCTGCTCAAAGAGCGGGGGCTCCGGGCCGGCGCGATAGCCGGGGACGTGTACGGCGATGACGATTTCCAGCGGATCGTGGCGCAGGGCATCCCTGCCTACAACGCGAACACCGGCAAGGAGTGCCACCTTGACGCCCATCTTGTCGAGCACGCAATCGAGCACCTTCCGCTGGACAAGATAGACATCCTCTTTATCGAGAACGTGGGGAACATGGTCTGCCCCACCGATTTCCGGCTCGGTGCGGAGAAACGGATCGTGATCGTCAGCTCGACCGAAGGTGACGATGTGGTGAACAAGCACCCGATGATGTTCCGGGACTGCACGATCGGCGTCATTAACAAGGTCGATCTCGCCCCGCTCGTGGGCGCAAATCTCGCCCGGATGGAATCTGACATCCACCGGTACAACCCGAAGATGCCGGTTTTTAAGACCAATATGAAGACCGGGGAGAACGTTGCGCAGCTTCTCGATGCGATCCTCGCATAACAAATGAGAGAATGCACCTCTGATCGGGAAATAGTATAAATAACTCCGGAGGGAACATATACAGCACCATTTCCGGAAAAAGAATGGTTCCGGAAAAAAAGATTACACAGGAGTGACACTATGCTCTGGCAGGGAGAATCAATACGGAAGGTCACCGGCGGCAGGCGCCGGCCGGCACAGGGAAAGCGGAGATTTGAGATCGGGCTTGCACCCGCAGACACCCATATCGGCGAGGACCGGACGAAAAAGGTCCGGGTCACGGGCGGGAACATCAAGATCCGGTCCATGCGGGCACAGTACGCAAACGTGACCAAGCTCTCCAACGGTGAGACCAAGAAGGTTAAGATCGAGAACGTTGAAGAGAATGGCGCAAACCCGAACTATGTCCGGCGGAACCTGCTCACCAAGGGCGCCATTGTCCGGACGGAGATCGGACGCGCCCGGATCATGAGCCGCCCCGGTCAGGACGGAGTCATCAACGCGGTGTTACTCGAATAAACCGGCTTGGGGGATTGTTCCCCTCATTTTTTCGCGCGTCCGGCACCCGTTGTGGCGCCGTGCAGTTTTTCACCCTTAAGGGTGCAGCAATTGTTTTTTTAGGTTAGGCTATCCCATAGTGTAACCATGCGAAGGATCTATTATCGTTACCCGCAGCGGGTGGATCTCTCGTTTGCGATGGGAATGACGTTTCCCGAAACCCTGAAATATATTGCAGACCTCAACGGACAGGAGTCCACCAAGACCACCGGGAAAGAACTGATCCGGGTCAAGGTGAAAGTCGAGCTCGCGACGAACCGGGCGGAATTTGGCGACATCACCCCCGATGTCCTGCGCCCCGGGGTCATCACCGAGGCTGCCGATCTCAGGATCTCGGTGCTGGCGCTTGCCCTTCGCGGGAGCGGGAAGGTCCCGGTTGCAAATGATATCTTTTACGTACGGCTCACCGACCGGAGCACCTGCACCGATATCGACATCGCCCGGCAGGACTCCGGTGAAGGGCTCGATGCCCTCGATGTGAAAAATATTCTCCTGGGTAAACCGAATTGACGCTCCGGATCACGGTGGCTGCACCGTTCAGGCATACCCGGAAGACCGCCCTGCGCAGGAACGAGCTTGTCTACTATTACGCGCTCGACCGCAAATGGATGAGTACCGACCAGGCGGCGGTCCTGCTCCGGCGGGCCGAAGAGGCAGGACTGCTCCGGCAGGAGAACGGCCTCTTTTCGATCCTCTTTGACCCGGCCACCGAGACAATCCCCATCGGTTTTCGGCCGACCTCGGCCATATTCGAGGCAAACGATCCTGCGCAGGAACTGATCGGCCGGATCATGAAGGCCCGGGGCGTGCCGGAGACGGACGTAGTTGCCGAGATGAACAGGATCATCCGGGAACAGTTTGGCGGGAACCTGCAGCCCCCGGCGGCGCTCGTGCTGCTGGCAAAAAAATACGGCGTGCCGTACGAGGACCTGCGCGAGACCCTTGTTGCGGCGGTAAGGAAGGGATAGCGCCGTTCTCATTTCTGGCCTTTTTTTGAGGTTTAATTCCGGTATTTTTTCAATTTGCGCCTGAAATCCCCCGGAAAAGCCATATAACCCAAAGAATATACAACTACGTATGCAGATGCGAATGCATGGGGGCCGGCGGCGCAGATCGCCCGAGATCCCGTGGCTTTTTGTTGCCACGATCATTGGCATCGTCGTGGTTGCGGGGGCTGCAGTTATTTACTTCACCAGTTACGGTGGGTCGTCCGTGGTCCATTCCTCCTCCGATGATATGGTCGTGGTACAACCGACGACTGGCACTTCGGGATCATCAGGGACTTCTACGACGTCGTACTCATCGACCCCGATTGTTATTGCTACGGCAACACCTCCGAACATCCCGGCAACCGGTGTCGCTGTCAGTGTCAGCTATATCGGCGGTTTCACCGGCTCGTACAGCACCGGTGGCGTGACCACGACCGAGACAAGCTCGGGGGCCCAGATGTACCAGGTTGCAAACGCGACCGGGACAGTGACGGCCACCTTCCAGAAGACCGACAATACTGCCACCCACGCGCTGATCGTCAGTATCTACGAGAACGGCAAGCAGCTTGCCACTGACAGCACGAGCGCGTCCTATGGAAAGGTCACGGTCACGGCAGCCGTGTAACCGGTTCAAAGAATTTTTTCTTTTTTACTTCACCTGACTCCCACATATGGCATTATCACCACCACATCCTCATTGATCGTATCAATCCCGACTCTCTCGACAAACCGGGCAGTCCTCTCGTGAGGCTTTGCATGCTTCCGGTAATATTCCGCAAGGCGCTGGCTGCAATCGAGGGCCTCGGTCGCGGTGAGGCACTGTGCAATCACGTCCCCGAATCTCGGGCGGGTGCCACCGTTCCCTCCGAAAAGCACGGTCCAGCCCTTGTTCGTCCCCATGATCCCGATGTCCCGGGTGTGGCTCTCGCCGCAGCACCGGGGACAACCCGAGATCCCGATCTTGACTTTCGCGGGAAAGGTCTGGGCCGCGAACTGTTTGTCTGCGGCCACGGCAAGTGCGATGGAATCCTGGCTGCCGAACCGGCAGATGTCTGTCCCGGGGCAGGGGGGAGGGGGATCTCCTGCCCCGGAGCGTTCAAAAACAGTGTCTTTGGGAAGAAGTGAATTGATGGCCGGGAGGGTAGAGGGGAGGCAATCTCCCCAACAGGACAGTGGATATAATTGGCCGGCCCGGTCCGGTCGTGTTCATGCAGTTATCCGCAGTTGGAATATGGGCACCAGGCCCTGAACCAGCAGCCGCAGCAGCTGTATCTCAGTCCTTTCGGACATTTGGTTTTGGTTGGCATACATGAGAATTATTCCGGGGCGAAATATATCTGGCGTTGAGTGAAATTTATTTTGCACTTAACGGCGCTGCCGGATGTTGATTCGGGGCGTTCGCTTGGGGTCCGTGACACGCACGCGTACCGGGAACCTGCACACAAAAGAACAAAAAACAGAAAAACAACAACGTGAAAAAAATATTGTGCCGGGAAAATTACTTCCGGGCCTTTCTCTCTTTTGGCTTGTCAGCCTTCTTCTCGCCCTCGGCCTTCTCCGTCTTCGGGAAAATCTCGTCAAGGGACTTCTCGCCGTACGCGGTTACGCGGGCGTTAATCTGCACGAACTCGGGGGTGATCTGGTGGGCGCGGATCATCTTTCTCCTGCGCTCGCCTTCCATGCCCGGGTGGAACCCGACACCCTCTGCAAGCAGGAGTTTCCTTCTCCCTGCGCCCGGTAGGCTCTTTCTTGCGGGTGTCCCGGTCTGGTCCGAGCCCCCGGTGATCAGGATCTTATAGCCTGCAAGCCCGAGCGGGCTGGCGTCCACTTCGTCCCCGATCTTCTTTCCTACGATCGCTCCTGCTGCGCCGGTGCTGGCATCGACGTTGTAGGCGTGACCGGTCTTCGGGTCTGATACAACAACCTTTAACTCAACCATGCTTGATTCTCCGTATTGGTTATCCCGGGACACTCCCGATACCGGGCATCCCGTTCACTCTCCGGCTCTCCGGCGCAAACAACGCCTGTGCACGTGAAGTACCCATTTAATTATACCGGTACGCTATTAAACCCTCGCGTCCTTTGGGAACAACCGCGCGAATCCGCGCTAAACCGCCTGCGACAGTCCCCTCACTTGCCCCAGAACGGCTCGGCCTTGCGCCGGATCGCGACAAACTCGGCGAGTACTTCCTGCGTGCTGATGTTCAAGTTCTTGAGCATCTCGCGTTCGAGCACTTTCACATGCCGCTCGGGAAGATCCACGAGCAGGTCATCGCCCACGTTGAGCTGCCGGCCGATCGTTGCCCCTTCGATCGAGATCGCCACTTCGAGGCCGGCGTCCGCCTCCCGGATTGTTTCCTGCCGGAGCTGCATGGACTTTAAGTGCCCCACCTTCTTCCCGTCGAGCTTGACGAGGTCGACATCGCTCCGGAGCTTCCCGCCCAGCACCCGCACCCCTACCACTGCCGGGTTGCTCTGCCGGAAGACGCAGTCAGGCAGCAGCCTGATCTTTGCCGGCATCATCACGTGCTCGAACTGTGCCTTCTCCGCGATCCGCTTCTGCTCGTCCCGATACGCGACGTACTGGTCGATGAGCTGGTAGATTACCTGTCCCGTGAAGACCTTCACCTGTGTGTAGAGTGGGTCCTTGATCATATCCGCCGCGTCGGGAAGGATTGGCGTGTTGAACGACAGAAGGACGCGGAACGCAGGGTTCTTGATCGTCTCGGTATCGATCAGGTCATGCCGGCTCACCGGGCCGACCTGTGCCCGCATCACCCTGATCTCCTTTGTCTCCAGCTCCTTGCAGAGCGCTTCGAGTGCGCCTATAGTATCCGCCTTGATTACGATGCCTTCGTCCGCAAGGTTGACGTGGATTTCCTGCATCTCCTTTCTGATCCGGGCCGCGAGTTCTTCGGTGTTGCCCCGGACGACAAAAAGCGGTGAACCGGCGATCACCTTTTCAAGGCCCGGGGCGGAGACCTTGATTCCCGACGCTGCAACTACGGACTTCACGCGATCGAACCGGTCCTCGATGAGGATCTCCTTCATCGGCCGGGGTTTCAACAGTGACCTGACCTTGGTGATTACTACGTCGTCCTGTGAGGCCATTGCGATCTCGTCGCCTACCGAGAGCGTGCCGTCATACAGGATAACATCAAGGGTTGTCCCGAGGCCGCGCTCCTCCTTGACTTCGAGGACAGTGCCCGCCCCCGGCCCCTCGGCCGAGAGCTTGAGCTCATCGCCCATGTATCGCTGGGCAAGCCCGATCATGACCATTAAGAGATCGGCAATCCCTTCTCCCGTATGGGCACTCACCGGTACGATCGCAAGGTTGCGCCGGAAATCCGAGACCCGGTCGTACCGGTCAGCGGAGAACCCGAGATCGGAGAGGTTTCCCACGATCTCGTAGGTTTTTGTCTCGATATCGCCTTGCACCCGCTCGTTCTGCTTTGCAAAACTTGACAAAAAAGATTCGTCTTTGTTGATCCGCCATCCGTGGACCCGGTCGATCTTTGTCGCCGCTATCACAAACGGCGTCTTGCAGTTCCGGAGGATCTGGAGCGCCTCGATCGTCTGGGGCTGGAATCCCTGGTTGATGTCGACCACAAGGATTGCCATGTCGGCAAGCGCCCCGCCTCGGGCCCGCAGCGTGGTGAACGCGTGGTGCCCCGGGGTGTCGATGAAAAGCAGGCCGGGAATGTTAAAGGGGATCTTTTCCATCGACCCGCTCATCTTCCGGATCGCGTCTATGGGAACGATGGTCGCCCCGATGTGCTGGGTAATCGCGCCCGCTTCTGAAGTAACGACAGATGAACCTCGTATCCGGTCGAGAAGCGAGGTTTTGCCATGATCCACATGGCCCATAACGCACACAATCGGCGTCCTGATCTTCGGGTCTGCCGCCATTCCCAAAACCCTCCTGTTCGCGCGTGCCCTGATTGCGGATTAAAAATCATCCGTGGCGTGGCGTCACCGGACGCCGCATGCCATCTATTAACGATATCCTGTCAGGGCCACCTGATAACTTAATGGACGCCCCACCCTATTAAAATCACTCCCTGACAACGGGAGGGTCCGGAGGGTTCTTTTTAGGGCTGGATCCGTTCGCGCAAAAGGGAGATAAATTAATCAGAGTTCACGCCCAAATCAACAAGAACATCTGCCAGGGTAGGGTAGTCTGGTTATCCTAAGGGGCTGTGGATCCCTCGACCCGGGTTCAAATCTCGGCCCTGGCCTCGTTGTCGCGTGCTCTTTTGTCAGTTTTTCCGGCACAGCCGTTCTTTCCCGCCCCGTTTTCTGTCCGGTACGTCCCTTGCGGTGCCACAACCTCCTGCCGTTCCATAAAACCAAAAAAAAACTAAAAAATGACCTTGTCAGGTGGAGAGCAGTGCCTGGATCGTCCAGGGGCCGCTTGCATTCACATCAAGATAATATCGTCCTGCGGTGAGTTTCTGGGTGCTTACCACGGAACTGGTGCCAATCTTGTTTACGAGAAGCGCGACCCGGCAGCCCATGCTGTCCGTGAGCCAGATTATAAAATTACTCTGGCCGGTATAACCAAGAGTGAATGCCCACGGGCCGGTGCTGGTTGCGGTGAAGGGAACTACTATAGTCCCGTTCCCGGCAAAGGACGCCGATGAGGCACTGGCCGTTCCCTGGTAGAGCGAGTACGTGATGCCGGGGGCGGACTGTTTGGCGATGGTAGTGGATGCCGGAGTGTAGACCCACACCGTCTTAAGCCCGTTATCGCGGGTCACAAGATACAGGTTGTTTCCCGCCAGCTGCCATGTCCCGTTGAACATGACACCGGGCTGGTTTGCAAAGGTCTCCTGCGTTGTCCCGTCCAGGCCGAATACAATCCTGAACTGATATGCAGGGCCCGGGCTCCTCCATGCCCCGTCAATGGGATCGAGAGAGAGCGACACCGGCAGGGAACGGGACGAGGAGATCGCTGAAGTGGCAGGGGTGGCCGAAGGGGCGATAACGGGCACGTCTGCCGTTCCGGCTCCCATGCACCCGGCAGTAAGAATAACGCCGATACAGAGAACGGCGAGACAGACCGGCCCAGTTGTTCGCCGGTTCCGGGGCGGGTGCTCCTGTGGTGTGGTCATTCCTGGTTCAATCCTCCCTGGTGAGGGGATAGGTTATCTCCCGGGATTTGAGTACTTTCCGGTGATGTAACCGCCGGGTTACATCAATGAAACCCGTGGTTATACCTGATCCGGAGCGGACGTGGCGGTACTGGCAGGCATTTTTGCTCACCGATATGGGACTGTGCCGGAATGGGCAGTCTTTTGTATATGTGCCGGCAACCAGAGCGTGTGGACTCCCTTACCCATGCGCTGGTCGCCGCAATCCTCGCGTACGCGCTCGGCCTCCCGCAGCTCCTGCCTTTTGTGGTGCTCGGGGCGGTCATCATCGACACCGACATCCTCTTCTCGCTCTTCTCCCGCCACCACCCTTCGCTCTACCTCTTCATCCACGGCGGGATCGCCCACAGCCTCGCGGGCGCAGTAGTGATGTCCATCCTTGCGTACGCCGGTATCGTACTCGCCACTCTCACCGGGTTCGTAAACCCCGCGCTGGTGTGGGGCATCGGCCCGTCTGGTTCTGCCGCGGTGCTGGCCGGTGCGTTCCTACACCTTGCCATGGACCTCCCGGCAACCCCGGGAGTCCCGCTCCTTGCCCCGGCATCCGATCGGAAATTCGCGTTCTTTGTCCTCCCGGGCCCGAGCATTCTCCTGATGGCGGTAAGCCTCTTTTATGTGATCTGGATGGCGCTGGGCGTTGTCACGCTCGCTGAAGGGATGGTGGTGTACGCGGCGATATTCTGTGCCTTCCTGCTCGTCCGGATCACGGCATTCCTCGCCTCCCGCCCGGCGCTCTGCGATGCGGTGTGGGCGATCCCGCAGATAAATCCTCTTCGGTGGCTTGCGCTGTATGATACCGGTGCTGCATGGGCGGCTCAGGAATACCGGATCGGCTCTGGGTTTTCCGGGTCCACGGTCTATCCAAAATTCACGAACACATCAGGGAACGAGGTCGCCCCGTATCTTGTGCAGCCGGAAGTACGGCGGCTGCGGTACCACTCGTACATCGTGACCGCTGAGCGGGATGGCAATGCCATCACGTTTTCCGACCCACTCCGCGTCTCGGGGAGGATCTTCTATCCCCCGCACTACAAGCAGGTCCGGGTCGCAACCGGGGAGTGAGCTCCAGGCTGATATCAGGTGCAACAGGATGAAAAACGCGTCGGCATTACGGTTTTCTCTTTGGGCAAGCGCCGTGCTTTTATACCGGCAACGCTGCACCGGTACCCGGGAGTAAGCGCATGGACCGGGGAGAATACGTCCACGGGTATTCGGAACGGGAAGCGGAACGGCTGAATGACCAGGCCCGAACCCTGACGTCCCTTCTCCACCACGACATCCGGTACTCTGTCGGGAGCCGCGTACTCGAAGCCGGCTGCGGTACTGGTGCCCAGACGATTATTCTTGCACGGAACAGTCCCGGTGCGGAGATCACCTCCATCGATATCTCGCCTGAATCGATCCGGCGGGCGGAGGAACGCGTGCGGGTCGAAGGGATCACGAATGTGACTTTTCGGGCCGGTGATCTCTTCAACCTCCCGTTTGCCCCGGCATATTTCGACCACATTTTTATCTGCTTCGTGCTGGAACACCTTCCCGATCCAAAACGGGCGCTTACATCACTGCGCCCGCTCATCAGGCCGGGCGGGACGATCACCGTGATCGAAGGCGATCACGGTTCGGCATATTTCCATCCCGACAGCGCAGAGGCGCATACGGCAATCCGGTGTCTCATCGATCTCCAGCGGGAGGCAGGGGGCAATGCGCTTGTCGGCCGTGAGCTCTACCCGCTGCTTGCAGAGACCGGGTACACTGGTGTACAGGTCTCACCCCTTATGGTGTATGTCGACGCTTCGCGACCAGAGCTCGTGGACGGTTTCACCCGCCAGACCTTCACCGCGATGGTCGAAGGTGTCAGGGACACCGTGCTCGGACGTGGCATGATGACAAAGAATGAATGGGAGCGGGCAATCGCGGACCTGGCGCGCACCTGCGAACCGGACGGAGTCTTCTGTTATACGTTTTTCAAGGCTACCGGGACCGTTGCAGCGGACTAGGATTTCGGCACCTGATTTTTGGGACCGGACTTATCCTTCTCTCCAAGCCTACCGGGAATCATATGCGGGCAGGCGCGAATGGACGCGGTTACCACATTCGCCCCGCGTGCCCACCGGTATAAATGGGCAGATGCCCCACAGGAATGAGGATACGCATCTATGGATACCATCACGCTGGTGGGTTTTATTGCTGGGACGCTTACGACGGTCGCCTACGTCCCACAGGTTATCCGGAGCTGGCGGCTCAAGGAGACGCGGGACATCTCGCTTTCCATGCTCGTGTTCTACGCAACCGGCGTCTTTCTCTGGTTCGTGTACGGCATCTGGACCAATGCCCTCCCCATCATCGGGGCAAACGGCATCTCGCTTGTCCTGATCCTTGTGCTGCTCGGGATCAAGCTCCGGTACCGGTGATCGTTCCGGAATTCCCCGGTCGCGGAGGACACTGGACGGATGCCGGATGGATCGCACAGTAAGACCCCCCGGTGTTGTGGCGGTTGATTGAGAAAAGGACGATACCAGACCGTCAACGATTTCCTTGTTTTAGAGAAAAAGAGATTTAATCCTGGAGGAGTACGAGGCAGCCTGCGATCTTGTCGTGGAGCCCCTGCCGTTTCTTGGTGAGGCCGATCATCAAAAACCCGATGAAGATGATCAACGTCGAGATAAACTTCCCGAAGAACCGGAGCGTTGCCCGGGCAAAGGAGATCCGGTTCCCCTCAAGATCGGTCACTTCGAGGCGCATAAGGACTTTACCCGGGGTTGCCTGACCCCGCGAGGACTCAAAGCCTGCGTAGTAGAGCCAGGGAACAACGATGATGAGGAGTCCGACTGCTGCAACGATCGGGCCGAGAGCCGCGATTGGAGTTCCTGCCTCCGTGAGGGAAGAGATCGGCGCGTGGGCGGCCACGAGGTAGTAGAGGTACATGATCCCGTTTGCCTGGTTGAAAAACGCAACCACGATGATGCCGAACAGGGCGATAAGGATAAAATCGATGATGAATGCAACGAACCGCCGCCCGAGACCGGCATACACCCCGACCTCGGGGGCTTCTTCGGCCTCGGGTGAGGCCATGACCGCCGGCATCGGGGGGGCTGCCTCGATCGGTGCCCCGCACCACTGGCAGAATTGTCCGGAAGCGTCAGTCTCTTTCCCACATTTTGGACAGAACATTCCTCTTACTCCTGATAGGTAAAGTTAATCCGGGTGTCCTTTTTAATTTAACTGTTGTTTTTGGGGTTTTTGGAGGATATTTCCGGTTTCCTTCAGGAAAATAACCTCTCAATTCTCAAAGTGAAGTACGGGTTTTCCGGGCCGTTCCTGCAACAAACCTGAACGCAAATCAGAAATATCCAAAAATGAAAGGGTTATCCATGAAATACCTGCCCATAGCAGCCGCATGTTTCGCGCTATTTTTCTGTGCGCTGTTTGCCGGGTGCACGAGCCCTACTCAGGCCGAGATCCAGCCGGTCGGGACCACCGTCACGACCCCGGTGCCGGAGTCCGCCACGGCAACTGTCGCCCCCGCCCCTACAATCGAATCGATCACCACGCTCCCGCCAAGCCAGGCGATCACCCTCTTGCTCACGAAGGACCGGCCCACCGGTAAGATCACTCTCCAGTGCAGTGGCGGGCCCGGCATGAGCTCAGCCCAGGTCATCGATCTCACGGTCACCCGTGCTGACGGGACCGTTGAGGATAATCAGCTCACGAATAACAATGATATTGGCCAGATCTCGAGCGACGCCTCGATCACCCTGCCGGGCACGCTCGACGGCACCGACAATGCACAAGTGCATGTGACCATGGGGGGCAAGACCTACCTTGTTATTGACGAGAATATCTCCTCCATCAACCCCTACTCTTCCACCTACTCTTCCCTCAGCCCCTACTCATGATCTTTTTTTTGCCGCCCGGCCCGGGTTATCTCCCTGACTCTACCCGCCCGATCCTGCCTGCGTACTTCTGCATCCCGTATCCAAGCGCGATCACGGCAAACCCGATGGCACCAAGGGCGATCCACTGATCTATGCCCGCGGTTCCGACCGCAAGCCGGGCGACAAGGTTAAGCGGGTTGTACGGCAGGGCAAGGACCATCAGCAGGATGACGACAAGGGCAGTCGAGAAAACGAACTGCGCCGCTGTCCGTTCCCGGTAGTGGAGGGCACACACGGCCCCGAGGAGGATCAGGAGCAGGGACGCTAAGGTAACGTGGAGCAGGATGAGGCCGGGATTATCTATGGCGATCCGGTTTACGGAGAGGAGGAGGATCCATGCCCCTGCCTGGACCGGGACAAGGATGGCGCAGACAAGCACCTTGCCCCAGACCATCTCGGCAAAGGTGACGGGCGTGGAGATGAGCGTTTCCAGCGTGCCATGCTGGTATTCCTCTGTGATAAGATCGATGATGAGCGCCGCTGAGAGTATCCCCGGCAGGAAGACCAGGAGCGGGACTAAAAGGCCGTACACGAACCCATAGAAATCGCCGCTGCCGGCAGGGGTCGGGACCTGAAGAGGGATGGGTGTTACATCGAGACGGCCGGCCCGGATCGTCCGCAGGTCCTGCTCGTACTGGAGAAAGACAGACTTCAGCCGTACGTCTACGATCGCTCCCTGTAGATCGTCGGTCAGCGTGTAGAGTGTGATCTTCACCGGGTCATCGGAATCGGGCCGGGTATCCGGGACGTACACCACCGCGGAGATCCTACGCTCCTTTAAGAGTTCGACCGCGGTGGAGAGGTCCATCTGGTGCACCCGCAGGGCCGTGCTGCCCTCCAGGTACCCGAGAAGCGGGCTCTCGTTTCCCGCGTACGCTATGTCGTACCGGAAGTGAGAATACCCGGAGAGCGCTGCGGGGTCGTACATGGATGTAAGCCCGACCATGAGAAACGATGAGAACAGCGCGATGAATACCTGGAGCAGAACGGCGAGGAGGATCGTCTTCTCGGATGCGAGCCCCCGAAACTCTTTTTTTGCGACAACCGCAACGTGCCGGGCCTTCACCGGAGCCACCCCAGAATATACAGGTTATAGCAGCAGTGGAGGATGGTTGCGGCGATAAGGCCGGGCACGAGCCCCTTTCTTCCCCCCGCCTTGAGCGAGCAGGTGACAATAAGGACGCAGGCGAAGTGGAGCAGGAGGGGCATCCAGAGCACGCCCAGCGACAGGAACAGGACGCTCCCGAAGATCGACTGGCTGATCTGGGCGAGCGTTGCAAAGAGGAGGAGTTTCTCCCCCACGAGGAACCCGATGGCAGTGGCAGCGCAGGCCAGGAGCAGGTTCTTCCACGAGAAGAACAAAGGGTCACGCACAAAGAGCGTGTAGATACCGACCGCCTTTGCCATCTCCTCGATGAGCGCCGCAAGCACGAGCAGGAGCACGAGCGAGTACGGCATGGGCAGGTTGAAGAAGACGACAAGACCCATCATCTGGGCCATGAAGACGAACGGGATCAGGAAGACGGCAAGCAGGAAAAGTGCCGCGTATGGGTGCCGCTCCGGGAGAATGCCGGAAACGAACTCGCGGATCCGGGGCAGGAGCTTCTTTTCCGAGAAGAGGCGCTCCTCGTTGAAATTTTTTGCCGCGACATAGAAGAGAACGGCGGCGGTCAGCCAGAAGAGCGTGGTGGCATAAACGTAATCCGAAACCGTCCACGCGGTCCCCTGGATGGTGAGCACGATCAGCGTGAGCGGGGAAACGAGGCTGATCACGTGGACGTTTGCAAAGATGCTGGGAAAGAAGAGGTACGACGTGGCGACAGTCGAGAAGAAAATCGAGACGAACGAGAGCTCCTTGAAGCTCCGGGCGAGCATCCCGATAACAAGGGCGTTAGCGAGAAAGAAGACGATGATCGGGATGAGGGGTACAAGGACGAGCGGCGAGGCCCCAATGTAGAGCGTGATCCCGGCGCAGATCGCAAGCATCCCGAGGAAATACGGAAGCATCTTTCCTATGATGATAGACGAAGTCTTCACCGGCAGGGAGAGGAGGACTTCGCCCTGTCGTTCTATCCGCTCGTTCATGATGCTCATCATAAAAAACTGCGAGGTGAAGTAGAGCGGGAAGATGAAGACAAAGACAAGGATGATCGAGTCAAAGGGAAGGGGGGGCGAGAGCTGGTCCGGGGTCACGAACGGGCCCATGGCGGCCTGACCCGGGGAGAGCACATCTGTGTACCGGGAGACCTGCGTGTTCTCCTGCGACGATGCGGCCAGTTCCTGCCGGAGATCGTCCTGCGTGACGCCGAGCGTGGGTGAGGGCGTGGGGACGTTTTCAACAGGGCCCTGCGGGACTGGTGGTCCCCGGCCGGGCGCTACCTGCACATACTGGCCGTTCTGGGTGGCTGAGAAGTTGAGTTCGCTTTCCACCGACTGGGTGTCGATCCAGAGCGGGTATGCGGCAAAAAGATCGCTCTCACCGGAGTAGACGCTGTTTTTGTACTGCGTATAGTCCAGTCCGAGGGCGTTTTCCGCAGATTGTCCCTTTTCTGTAGGGCTGGCATATGCCACCCCCTTTATGATAACGAGATCGTACTCCCCGCGGCTGCCGGCGAGTGCGGTATCACTGTCCTGGTACACCGCAAACCGGGTGTCGGAACTAAAGATGGCAGCGACTTTCGGGTCGTCGACCCCGATCCGGTACATCCCGTCCTGGATATGCAGGCCGCTCTCTGCGGCAAAACCGGTGACAAGGATAAGGAGCACGAAGAGGACGATCGCGACCGGCAGGACGTTGCGCGACATGACCGAGAAGGATTTTTTCACCTCCCAGCGTGCTATGGTTGCGATGTCCCTGCCTGCACTCATGGCTGACCCCCCCGGACCCGGTAAAAACCGTGGATGACCAATAGGTGTGGGTACCGGGGTCAAATACTGATCGGTGCTGACACGGCAGTAATCTCCCGGACTGCATCCATCCCAATGTATATGTCACCCTCCCCACAAGTCTACATTACAAAAAAGCCCTGCCTCCCGGAGAATCCGCCGTGATCACTGCAATCAGCCTTGCCAAACGCTACGACAATTTTATCGCCCTTGACGACGTGAGTTTCTCGTTTCCCGGCGCCGGGATCTTTGGGATCGTGGGACACAACGGGGCCGGCAAGACTACGCTGTTAAAGATCATCGCGGGGCTGGTCACCCCCACTTCGGGGGAGCTCTCCGTGAACGGGATCGATGTGATCCGCGATCCGGTGGCGCTCAAGGAGACACTGGGCTACCTGCCCGAGGAATCCCGGCTCTACGAGACGATGACCGCGGAGGACTATCTCGCGTTCTTCGGCGAAATTTACGGGATCGATAAAAAGGAGATCACCATTCGCACCCGCCGGCTCTTTGCCGCCCTCTCGCTTGAGACCGGCGGAAAGAAGCTGGGCGAATTTTCCAAGGGTATGAAGCGCAAGGCCGCGATCGCCCGTTCCCTCATCCACGACCCGAAGTTCCTGGTCTATGATGAGCCGACGAGCGGGCTCGACCCGATGACCTCGCGCTTCATCGCCGGGTACTTAAAAAAGCTCAAAGGTGAGGGTAGGACCATCGTGCTCTCGGCCCATAACCTGTACCAGATCGAGGCGATCTGCGACCGGGTGATGATCCTCCGGCGCGGGAAGGTGGTGGCGCTGGGCACCATGGACGAGCTCCGCGAGCAGTTCGGTTCGATCACCTACACGATCTGGTTCGCCCACCCCGATCCGTCCCGCATCGACCATCAAAAAATAAACTACCGGCTCGATGAGCGGGGGCTTGCCTGCGATGCCGGGGACATGGCGGGATTAAATGCGTGCTCTGCCGCAATCGCGGCTGCCGGCGGGAGGGTGGAACGGATCGAGTCCCGGTACCCGTCGCTCGAGGAGATGCTTGTCGCGATCGGTGAGTAGGAAAAATGTTTTTTGATTCCGGCCTGTGGTGCGGTCACCACCCGGGGAGTGTTACGCGATCCGGACTGCTGCGCCGCTGTTACGTGCCGAGGTGAGGAGCGTTTTCCCTCCCCCGATATCCTTCAGGTATGACTGCGCCGCCCGCTCAACCTCCTGCATCCCTGTGTCGCCAACGGCGTACAGGGTCGGGCCAAACGAGCTCATCCCGGCCCCGGCCGCCCCGGCTGCCCGCATCGCATCAAGGAGGCCGGTAACCTCCCGGGGTTGGAAGGAGAGCTCGATCTTCTTGAACCCGAGCGACTGGATGGCATTGACGGAGGTTCCAAACAGGTCGAGATCCTTTTCCGCGATCCCGGGAAGCATCCGCATCATGACTTCGTGGCAGAGCGTCCTGACCTCATCGAGCGGGACCGGGCAGCAGGCCCGGAAGATCTCCTGCTCCCGCGTCCCGCTCGCCCCTTCCGAAAGCGCCGGGGTTGCAAGCAGGATACGCCAGTCGCCGGGAAATTCGTGACGCATCAGGACCGGTGGCGGCTGCACGCCTTTTGACGCGGAGGACGGCGCAAAGCCGGTCTTCTCCTGTCCCGGCCCGAACCGGTGGCCGCCATCCACGATGAAACCCCCGTGGTCGAACGCCGCTGTCCCTATCCCGGATGTTCCGCCGCGCCCGGCGATCCGGGCCAGTTCTGCCGTGGAGAGGGACTTCCCATACAGCTCCATGCAGGCCCGGGCCGTGGCAAGAGCGAGCTGGGAGCCGCTCCCGAGACCGCGGTGGGCCGGGTAGTGTTCCCGGACCGTGATCGCAACGCCACCCCCGATCCGGAGTGCAGCGAGCACATTCTGTGCACACTCCCGGACCAGCGCCGCGGTCTGGCTGTCACAGCCACGGATTTCGATGGTGGGGTTTGCCTGTGCCTCAATGAGGACTGCGGGGTCGTCGAGCGCGATCCCGATGCCGCCGTCGACTCTTCCCAGGCTGCCGTTCATGTCCAGCAGCGTCACGTGGATGCGCGACGGTGTTCGTACAATCACCCTGTGTTCGTCAAGGAACTGGCTGAACGGGAACTGCTCTTCAATGAAGATGAGCGGTTCGCCGCCATGGATAATCCGGTACTCGCGGGAGAGCAGCGGTTCGTTTTTGCAGATGGGGAAAATTCCGCGCACGTCATCTTTTGCCGGGGTTACCCGGGCGGCGAGGATCTCCCGCCGGGCCTCGATATGATGGCGCTCTATAATCTTTCCTATGGGGATGTCGGCCCGCATCAGGTCATCGCGGAATTCCGGTGCCAGCCGGGCAAGGGGTGTCTGCGATTTTGCGTAGACCAGCACCTTCCCGGTGGCAGAGTCAAGAAGCTCCACGATCCGGTGGTTCACCGCATCACCCGGTGCAACGCCGAGACGCCCTGCGGCAACAGCATCGGCTTGTACGACTTCCTGCTCGCGGGTCCGGACCGCGACCGGGTGACCGGTTACCGATTCCAGCAGCTGCGTGACCGACCCGTCGGTACCAAGGAGAATTTTCTGGATTGGTGAGAGCCTGCCTACCTCATCCTCAATCTCGGAAAGACAGCGTGCGATATCCATCCACACAACCTCCGTGCCGGACTACATAAGGTTACGGATCCGGCGCCGGGCCGTTACCGCTACGGGTATGTGTTCAACGGCGCGAAGGGGGGTGGCGGGTGCCCTTCCCCTTCCGAGAGGCCGCCGGTGCCGGGGCGTGCAGCACCTGTGCGCCGATCAGGGCGATGGCGTCTTCCGTGAGCCGGCCTTTGAGACCGATCACGTCGCCGGCCCGGACCGTGCCCGGCTTTGCAGTGAGGACAAAACTTTCGCTGAAGAGATCAAGGCCGCCTTCGGAAAAATCGTCAAGCCCGATGGGGAGGCAGGGGGCGTCGGACGGGGGTTTGCTGCTGACCGGGCAGACAGAGAGGTCGCCGTTCTCTTTTGCCGACACGACCACGGCGGGCCGGGTCTTTGCCCCGCGCCGCTCTTCAAACGGAACCGGGGCTAGGATCACGTCGCCCCGGACATAGCGTCCCATGCCCGGAATATCCGGCGTTTTGGGGCATAAGGCCATTGATCGGTTTTCATGGGGGCGCCAATGGCGGTCCGCACCAGAACGGAAGGAACAGCCGGGCCCTGAGGGCGGGGGAAACCCTTTACGTGCGGCAGCTGATGATCGCTTCAGGATAGAGGTGGTGGAAAGAATGCAGTTTGCAGATTGCGTGATGCAGCGGTATGCAACGAAAAAGTTTGACGGCAGGACGATTCCCGAAGCAAAGGTGAACGAGCTGCTGGATTTGGTAAGGTTTGCACCATCGGCGCTGAATGTCCAGCCCTGGAAGATCAAGGTGATAACGGACAAAAAGACAAAAGAAGCGCTCCGCCCGGCTTCGAACAACCAGGAACAGATCACGACCTGCTCGCACCTGCTCGTCTTCTGTGCGGATTCCGATTATGGCAGCCTGATAAAAAGGCTCGGGGCGCTGATGACCGCAAACCACATCCCAAAGGATGTGGTTGACAGGGTGACCGGCATGGCCACACAGTTTGCCGCAGGCATGTCCAAAGAGCAGCAGGCCGCGTGGTCGCAGGCGCAGACCTATCTTGCACTGGGAAACGCCCTCAACGGCGCAAAGTCTCTCGGCTTTGATTCCTGCCCGATGGGTGGTTTTGACCCGAAAGAGTACTCGAGAATCCTCAAAATCCCGGAGCATCTCACACCGGTGATGCTCTGCCCGATCGGGTACGCGGCGGACAAGCCGGGGCCGAAGATCCGGCATGCCCGGGAAGAGATTGTGTTCTGAGACCGGGAGGCTGGATCTTTTTTAGTTCTGAAAAACTTGTTTTTGTGACAAAGGTGGATTGAAATCCGGGCCGGGGAGTCTTTGCACAGTTTCCCGGTTTTCCAGAGTGGCAGGATCTATGAGCGAAAATTTTGCACATGGATCTTGTTAACGATCCCTCATTTCCTTGATATCGACGACAGCCATGCCTGGGGTCCTTCGGCCCGGGTACGGCTCTCGAAGACCGCCGGCCTGATGTAATTGATGGACCACCCGTTTCGGAAGCTGTCCTTTATCTCTTTCCGGGTTACCCTTCTCGGGCCGTAACCGCCGGGCTCACGTTCGGAAAAACAGAGCATAAAATATTTCCCGGCCGGGGAGAGGATCGCTGCAAGGTTATCCACGAAAACCGGGCGGTCTTCATCGGACAGGGTATGGAAGAGCCCTGAATCGGTGGCGGTATCGAACGTCCTGTCAAGCTTCGTGAGGTCCAGTGCGCTCAGGACAAGAAAATGCACCGGGAGCCCTCTTCCGGCAGCCTTCTCCTGTGCCTTCTGGATCGCGAGGGAGGCAGAGTCGATCCCCCACACCTCGTGTCCTTCCGCAGCAAAGAAGAGGGCATGCTCCCCCGTTCCACACCCTATGTCAAGGACCGATCCTGTTATCTCTCCCCTCCGGACCAGCTCAACGAACTCCTTCTGGGGCCTGCCGATGTCCCAGGGAGGTGTCCCTTGGTATGCCGCGTCAAAAAAATCCATACTTCACGATAGTTTCCGGTATACATATTGTTATTTCTCCATGATATGGCGGGGCCCGCCCGTGCGCTGCCCTTCGACAGGCGCGAAACGATGCCGGCAATCTTTCCTTTGCGGGAGAAAAGGTGTCGTCACCGGGACAGATTACCTATCGTTCAGATAAGATGAGGCGATCGCTATCCCCGCACGTGAGCGATGACTTCCACCGCTCCCGAAGGGACGTCCCTGGAGGCGGATCTGGACAACGTTTGTATAACCTTCCCTGCCCCGCCGTGCCCCGGAGGGTCATGATGTGGTCTTGTCTCATAATACCCTGTTATGGTCCCGGAACCGCCGTAAAACCGGCCCATCCTGCCACGTAAATACCCCTATTTCCTGCATAGAAACGAAACAGCAGCCGATCCTGATAATTTCCGGAAAAACCGTTCCCGTTTTACCTGCCCGGGAAACCCCCTTTATTTTCAGGCTATAGACGCATTCCAGGCCATCCACAAGCTCCGCATGACCAGTTGTTCTTTCCCATTTTTGCGATGAAAGGAACGCTGCTAAATTGCACGGTTTTTTCCTGTTTTAAATGTCCTGTTTCCAAAAATAACGGTTTATATGAAGAATGTTGTCGGGCGTTGGCACCGTTTCCAC
>Ga0371490_1000499_pt1 | contig 26426 bp, 12 predicted proteins | sample MB2SIPfraction_FD_207959 | JGI IMG/M metagenome (GOLD analysis project Ga0371490, IMG submission 207959) | Lab enriched peat soil microbial communities from McLean, Ithaca, NY, United States - MB28FN SIP fraction | ecosystem: Environmental > Terrestrial > Soil > Wetlands > Peat | place: USA... | reverse complement strand
GTTGGACAGGTTTCTCACCCCCCTGTCTTAACGGCGAGGCCGGCATTGGCGAAGATGTCCACGGCTCGACTCATGGCTTCGCCGGAAGGCGGTTGCACTCCGGCCAGGCCGTTGTCCTGGCCGAGGCGGCGGGCTTTGGGCAGGCCAGTTCGATGGAACGGAAGGAGATTCACCTGCTGCACGCCGGGGATCGTGGCCGCAAACCGGGCAGCGGCTTGGAGGTCAGCGGGGGCATCGTTGATGCCGGGAATGATAGGGACGCGGAGCCAGATCCGGCTCTGAGCGCGGCCCAGCGCTTTCAGATTCTCAAGGATAAGGGCGTTGGAAACGCCGGCGTAGCATTGGTGCTTGGCGTCATCCATGAATTTGAGATCATAGAGGAATAAGTCCGTGAGAGCCGCCACCGCTAACACATCATCCGGCTGCGCCAGGCCGCAGGTATCCACGGTCGTATGGAGGCCGCGTTCACGGCAAGCCGCGAGCAGAGCGCGCAGGAACTCGGGCTGGGACAACGGTTCGCCGCCAGAGAAGGTCACACCGCCGCCGGATTCCTCGTAGAAGATCTGGTCCTGCAAGACCGCCTCCAGGACCTGGCTCACGCTCAGCTTCTGGCCGACGATATGGCGCGCTGAGGTGGGGCAGGCCTCGACGCAGGCACCGCAGACCTCACATTGTTCGGTGCGCGCGGGCAGCGGGCCCTCGCCGGGGACCACGGTGCCATAACGGCAAGCGAGGCGGCATTGCCCGCAGCCGATGCACCGGCTTTCCAGCACGACAATCTCGCGGTGGTGCGACCTGCCCTCGGGGTTGTGACACCAGGGGCATTGCAGCGGGCAGCCTTTCAGGAAGACTGTCGTCCGAATCCCGGGGCCGTCGTGCACCGAGTATTTTTGGATATTGAAGACCAGGCCGTTTTGCATCAGGCAATAATCAGCCGCAGCGGCAGCCTGGCTGGGACAGTTCAAAACAACCACAGATGGACACAGATGGACACAGATTCGCAGGGGCAAGCGCTGCATCACCGGCGCTTTGCCCGGCAACACGTTTCCTCAGGCGAATACCGCCCTTAAGATACCTTGGCTTCCAAGGCTTCTTATCTGTGTCCATCTGTGGTTTTCCTCTGCATCGCGACGAATTCACTGTCCCTGTGAGCCAGCCGCCCTCGCCACGGGCATCTGTGCACCGACTTTTTTGAGCCAGTGGTCAAGGCGCAACGAGAGTTCGCGCCGTTTCTCCGGCTGGGAGCCGGCGAGGTCGTGCTCCTCGGCCAAGTCGTTATGGAGGTTGTAGAGCTCTTCCCGCCCGCTCTCGTAGAAGCGGATTAACTTCCAGTCGCCAACCCGCGCGACGCTGTAGGGCGAGACCTTGCCGCCGTTCCAGTAATGCGGGTAATGCCAGAATAATTCCCGGCGCGGGAGCGTGGGCTCGCCCCGAAGCAGCGGCACGAAACTGACGCCGTCAAGCGCCGTCCTGGACGCGGCCTGGTTGGCGCCGGCCAGTTCCAGGAGCGTGGGGAAAAAGTCCTGGCTGCTGACCGGCCAGTCGCACTTGGTGCCGGGGCGGGTCACGCCGGGCGCCTTGACGACCAGCGGCACGCGCAACCCGCCTTCATAGGCGTAACCTTTGCCCAGGCGCAACGGGGCGTTGGAGGTGGCCGGCGGCTGGCCGAAATGCACCGCGCCGCCGTTGTCCGAGGTGAACACCACCACCGTGTGGTCGGCGAGGGCGAGTTCATCCAGCTTCTTGAGCACGCGGGCGACGCTTTGGTCCACGCTCTTGAGCATCGCGGCATAGACGGCGTTGCTCTGGCCGTTGGCGCCCGGGATCTGGCTGAACTCTTCGACGTCCTCCTCCTTGCCCATCAGGGGGGCGTGGACGGCGTAGTGGGCGAGCTGGAGGTAAAACGGCTGGTCGCGGTTGGCAGTAATGAACTTGAGCGCCTCGTCGGTAAGGCGGTCGGTCAGATACTCACCCTTAGCCCCGCCCTGCTCAGCCAGGCCGGGCACGCGATGGGCGTTGCGTTTTTCGCCGTAAGGCCAGAAATAGGAGGCGGGCTGTCCGGTGTCGCCGCCCGCGATGTTGATATCGAAGCCCTGGTGCTGCGGATAGAATTCAGGGCCGCCGAGGTGCCACTTCCCGATATGCGCCGTGACATAGCCGAGCCGTTTGAGCGCCTCGGCCACCGTGGTTTCCTCCAGGGGCAGGTGCTGTCGCCAGGCGGGCAGACGAAAGCGGCTGTTCCTGGGAGCGGCCTCGCCGGGAATCCAATCCGTCAGGTGCAGGCGCGCGGGGTACTTACCGGTCATGATGGCCGCGCGCGATGGCGAGCACACGGCACAGGCGGCATAAGCCTGCGTGAACCGCATCCCGGCGGCGGCCAGCGTATCCAGGCTCGGCGTCCGGTAATACTTGCTGCCGAAGCAGCCGCCGTCCGCCCAGCCCATGTCGTCAATCAGGATGAAGACGATGTTCGGCTTGGCCGCCGGACGAACCTCAGCCCCGGAAGTGGCGAAGATCCATCCCAGCAGTACCGGCCCAACGCAGCGGAGCGCCGCCGCGAACACGGCCTTCCTGATTAATGTTCGCTTCTGCTTGCGCGTGTTTAGGCGTGGCTGGCGTTCGCTAAGCGCCTCTGCCCCTGCACTTCCGACGCCAACGGGCGCTGAGTGGGACTGGCTTGGCTTCGGGGCGAACATACGTTTTGTTGGCGAATCATAATCAGCGCCTCCAAGCCCCGCAAGTGGACAGGAAACGAGGCTGCTTGATCCAGAACCTGAGAACCTCCATCGGAAAGAGCGACTTATAGCTTCTCCAGCAGGCTGTTCATTGCGTCCTCTTGCTGCTCGATGGATTCCACAAGCTTAAACTGCGTGCGGCAGCGGTCGAGGTTGTGGCCTTCGCGGTGGACTTTGAAATACACATCGCCCTCGAGGAAGTCTGTCAGGAACCGGATGCCGATCTCAAAGGTAATCAGCTTACCCGCAACGACGAGGTGCTGCCGCTCGGCCTTGGTCAGAAACCCGGCCGCGGTTGCGAGATAGCCGCGTGCCAGGGCTTCGAACATCGGGAACTGCATCTGCACCTTGGAGAGGTCGCGCTCGTCCTCCTTGGCCGGGCTGGTCGAGGTGCGGACGATATCGCCGAAATCATAGGGCACCAGGCCCGGCATTACGGTATCAAGGTCAATGACACAGATGCCTTCACCGGTTTTGTCGTCGAGCATGACATTGTTGAGCTTGGTATCATTGTGGGTGACGCGTTCGGGCAGGCCCGCCGCCAGCAGGACCCCGGTCATGGCCTTGTGATTCAGGGCGAATTCGATTTCGGGCTGGGCGAGCCGGGCGCGGTTGGCCGAGTCAGCGGCAATGGCTGCTTCCAGTGTGGCGAAGCGGCTAGGGGTGTGGTGGAACTTAGGGATGGTGTCGTGCAGCCGAGGGGCCGGCAAATCCGACAGCAATTTTTGGAACCGCCCAAAGGCCCTGGCGGCTTGAAAGGCCTGCTGCGGGGATTGCACCGCGTCGTAGGTGCGGGCGTTCTCGATGAAGACATAAGCGCGCCAGTGGTTACCGTCCGGGTCGCGGTGCCACGTGCGCCCGTCCCGCGTCGGGATTAGCGTCAGCCCGCACCGGCTAAAGTCCGGCTGGTCCGCGACCTTGCGGCTGATGTGCGTTGTCACGCGCTGGACGTTTTCCATCAGCGCTACCGGGGTCTTAAAGACGTTATGGTTGATCCGCTGGAGGATGTAGCGGACGGGATTGCCTCCTTGGTTGAATACGGCACAATAGGTGTCGTTAATGTGACCGCTGCCATAGGGAGCGGCACTGATGAACTCACCGTAGATTTGGAACTGGAGCGCTAGCGAGCGCAGATCGTGTTTCGGCTTACTGTTTTCGGGATGCTTGGTCATAATGGTTCTTCCGCTTTCCGGGCGAGGGTCAGTTCGAACTGCGCCCGGTAGCGGTAAAGCAGGTGATTCCGCAGCGGTTCCCAGGCTGCTCGGGTCCCCTGAAGCACAGCGTACCGCAGCGGGAGTAACTCGCGCCAGACCGGTTCCGCTTCAGCGTCCCAGGCAGCGATGGCTGCGGCAAGGGGGCCGGAGGATGGGTCGTCCAGGGCCCGCGCCAGCCGCAAAACGTAGGCAGCCTCGACTGACCCCGCGTAAGGGCGGAAACGCAGAATATGCGAGGCGAGGGCCTCGGCCTGGAACCGGGCCCCGGCAAGGCTCGCCAGGAGCCACCGATAGAACATGAGGTCAACGTTCCCGGTGGTTTCGTTGCGGCCAACGCCGAACTGGGGCATGAAACGGCAGCCATCGAGGAGGCGGCCCTCCGCTTCCTCGACACGCCCCGCGGCGTACTTCTCCAAGGCCTCGGCCAGCTCGGTTTCCTTGCGCAGCAACCAGGGACCCGCGGCGCCTTCGGCGATGCACGGCATCGGCCGCTCCAGTTCATTCCGCGCGTCCTGCCAGCGCCGTTCGAGGAACGCAATTTGCGCACGGGCGAAGCGAGCGATGTCCGAGGCGGCAAGGGCGGCCGAGAGGCCAGCCAACTGGCTGACGGATGACGCATCCGAGACCAAACCCGGGCGTACTCCATGCGGCGTGCTTTGCCATAAATCGCGCGCCGCGGATAGGCGATTCGATTCCAGGAATGCTTGATGCAGCCTGCGTCGCGCGTCCAAGTTTCCGGGCAGGCGCTCAACCGCCTGCTGGAGATGCTGAGTCGCGCCCTCGCGCTGGCCTCGCTCATACATGCGATGACCCAGAAGGAACGAGGCCCAACCACTACATTCGCCGTCTCGCTTCGACAAGGCCGTCAGCAAAGCGGTCGCCTGGGGCTCATCGTTGAGGTCCAGCCTAGCCGCGCCCAGCGCCAGGTCACGCCATTCATCGGCGGGCGTGGCCTCGAGCACTCGAACCCAAGGGGCTCCGCCAACCCAGCCATCCTTCGTGGCCTGCCGGATTTCACCCTCGGCCAGGGTGTCCGGTGACAGCACCACCTTGCGCGATAGCGCGAGCCGAGGGTCTTCTTCAACCAGAACCTCGGCCTGGCTAATGCGCCAGAACTCCGCCTCCGTGTGGCTCACGGAAGCGACGGCTGCCTCCTCGAACTCCGCAAACACGATGGCGGCATCGGCGTGGTTTGGGCAGTGGATGGTGGTAAAGAACTCGACCCAGGTTAGGCAGGAACGCGGGGAAAGCAAATCCGCCTCGAGCTGCGTCGGCAGGCGACCGGATTGGATTTCGCAATAGGACTCGGCGGACGGATCGCCCACCCGGTCCATCCAGACATCGGCGTCGTGGCCAGAGCCAACCGACCAGAGTTTGCGACCGCGACAAAAGCGGCGATCGGCGTGATGCACCATCGCCCAGCCTTCGCCGGGAGGCGCGTAGCCAAAGACATCGCTGCCGTATTCGGGCCAGTAGGCGGAGATGATGCTGCTGTGGTTCTGCCAATACTGCCAGTCGTTGCCATTGAGGCGCGGCCATTGCTCATAGACCATCCCCATGTCGCACCCGTGATGCAGCACCGGGCCGGGATGGTAGAACAAGCGGGTGCCCTGCTGGGCCGGCACCGCGATGTTGGTCCACCAATAGCCGGGCTGGGGACGGTCGGAATGGTTCTGCAGAGTCACCTGCACCGCCACCCCATTGGCAAGCGGCGTCAGGACCACGCTCCACTCAGACTCAAGCAATTCGTCCACGGCACCCCACCGAAGGCCCGCCTGGCCTCCGGCCAATTGGACTCGTTCTGTCCGCACCGGCATCATGCCCTGAACGCAATGCCCGAAGCGGAAGGCGTTGAACTCAATGCCTCCGAGCAGCCATGCGCCCGGCAGCCCGATGGGTGCGAGCTGGAACGCACTCGGCTGCCAGAGGAGCTCGCGGCGCAGTTGCCGGTCGGTAAGCCCGAGAATGCGCCCGCCGAGGTCCGGACAGACGGTGAGGCGCCAACGGTCAGTCTCCACCTCTACCAGCCGGTACTCCTGCCAGGTACGGCCCCCTGCTCCGTGGACCCACTGCGGGTAAGGGAAGGCGGAAACGAAGATATTCCGCCCTAATTGGGACTTGATGGGTTCCGGGGCCCCGACCGTGACCCGCACGTAATCTAGCCCCGCGCTTGCTTTGCGCGGCAGGGCGGCGCGCTCGTCGCGCTCGAATGCCAGCACCGGCATGCGCTCGCGGCGCAGGGCGACACGGACTTCGTTCGGGGCGTCGGCCATAGCTAAGGCTGCAACCAGCGGCTCTGGTAAGGCCTCAGGCTAACGCGGCTCGGGCGACCGCGGCCGTCGAACCATGTCGTGGTCTGAGGCTGATCGGTGTTGTTAGCCACTACCAGCATTCCGGACTTCGGATAAAACGCGCAATCCGTGTTGGGGTTTGCGCAGAACCATTTCTTCAGGTCCACCTCGCGGCGCGCAGTCCAGAAAATGGCCCGATGCAGCAATCGGGCGTTGGTCAGGTCGTACGGCAGCGCCCCAAAGAAGACGGAGCGGCCACGTCCGTAGGGCTTGGCGGCCGCCATGACGTGGAGACCGTTGGCGGCCAGAAGCTGCGTAGCCGCGTCGCACACATATACAAAAGTCTCGTGGGTGCCGAAGTCAGCCGGCCCCTGGAGGTCGTGGGTGATAAAATGCCGCTTCATCAATTCCCCCTTCACCGGAACTGACTGAAGGGTGTGGCCGATCTCCTTGTCAACACCGAGGACGTCGGCTAGTTGGAAGTAGCGTCCCTGGTGCTGAACCGCGGTTGGGCCGCGGCAGCCGATGAAGCCGCCGCCACGATGGACAAACCGGCGCGCTTCGGTAGCGATCGTCGGATTAATCCACCACCGCCCTCCGCTCCAGGCCGTCTCGGCATCGCCGTCGTTGATAATGACATCTACGTCACGGGGAATGCCGGCCTTTTCCACCTCGGCGAAGCTGAGAAACTGCACCTCGACCGGCAGGCCGGCCAGACATTCGAGGAGGTTGGTCCCGGCGACCTGGATGACGTCGGGCCGTTTGACAAGGAACTTCTGCGGCGCGCCGAAGCTGTTGATCCATGTTTTATACCGGCCCCAGGCATTGAGGACTGCGACTTTGATGGGTGCCTTGTAAGATTCGCCGCCACCGGAGTTGGCCTTGAAGCTGCGGAACTCGGCGCAAAGCTCCGCGACGTGCTCGACGAACTTCGGGAACTTGAGCGCGAGACTCAGATAACCGCCATAGCCGAGCCGATCCACCGGTTTGCGCATGAGCGCGCGGCGGATCTTGACCCAGTTGCTGACCGACTCGCTCAGCGGGTCGCCCCCCGGTCGGAACACGTCGGGGAAGAAGTATGGATACAGGCGCAGCTCCTTGACCAGCCCACCGGCTGTATCCGAAATGCGGCGCAGCGCAACGCCGTCCTCGGCCGCGCCGACGTGGATGTCAATGCCCATATCCAGGAAACTTGGCAGGTAGGGCTCGACGCCGACCCAGTGGTCGCCCCAGAAGATGGCAGTGCGCTTGCCGGCCTTGTGCGCGCGGTCCACCAGGGCCTTGCCGAACTTCACGACGAAGCGATGGATGAAGTTCATCCAGTCCAGGTAGCCCCGGGAAGGCACGCGGCACGCGGCGTTGTAGTAACCCTGATCCACGAAATCCTCGGAGCGCAAACGGTAGCGGTGCTCCCGCGCGAAATCCTCCAGGGCCTGCACGCTGATCGTGTCCTGGTAGCCCGTCCAGTCGCGGAACCTGTCCACCGCTTTCTGGTCCGAGTCCACGGCGAAGTGATAGGCGAGCGTGGTGAGGCGAACCACATTGGTGCGGGCATGGGTCTGGAGCCAGCCGTCGTAATAGGCCATCAGGTGTTTCCAGCACTGCTTGTGGTAGGGGTCCACGCTGATGACATGGGGCTTGGTCCAGTTGTTCGTCAGGTGGTTATACATCGAAGTCGTATCCCAGATCTGGAACACGAGGAAGTTCACCGTGTAAACGTGGAACGGCGTCGCGCCTGGGATCGTCACTCTTCCGGACTTCGGGTCGAAACTCCACCGTGCCGCCGGAACGACCTCACCGGTGGTGCGGTTGATGACCTCCCAGTAGCGCCGGGCGCTGTGCTTGGTATCAATGACATACTTGTCACGATAGAAACCACTCATCGGAGCGATCACCACCGTCCCACCCGTCGCCGTGACGGGATCTGACATGAGGAACTTCTGAGGCAACTGATCCATGTGCTTGCGCGGATAGGTCTGCTCCGCGCGCACAAGACAGATAGTGGAATAAACATCCAGGCCCATCTCCAGCATCTCGGGCGAGAGCTGGGTGCCGTCGCTGTCGCGAATGGCATCCGCGCCCCACTTCCGGGCGAGTTCAACGACCATCTTCTCTTCGCCGGCTTCGGCGGGCAGCGTGATGGAGCCGGAAGAGAGGATCTGTGATTTGAGATGCCCTGGTTTCATTCAGGTGGATTCAGCGGCGTGCTGCGTTTGGTCAGGCTTGTGCCTTCTTCCTGGTTTCGAAGTAGTCTTCGATTTCCTCCAGCGTTTTGCCTTTGGTTTCGGGCATGAAGAACGCCGAGGTGACAAAGTAGATGACCGTGCAGCCGGCCCAGATGAAGAACATGGCGCGGAAGCCCTGGGTGCCGACGACGATTGGGAAGAACAGCGCGCTCAGAAACTGGACGCCGTTGTTCAGCACCATGGCGATGCCCATCCCGGTGGAGCGTATGCGGGTGGGCATTAGCTCGGTCAGCGCGAGCCAAACACAAACGCCCGGCCCGAGCGCGAAGAACGCAATGAATGCACACAGGAGCACCGTGACCCATTTGCTGGTTTCCTTCGCAGCGATCGGTCCGTACGTCGCGCGCAGGATCTCCAGCCTCCCGTCGTCCTTAACACGCGTTTCTTCGATCTTCTTGCCGTTCAGGGTCACCCATTTCTTCTCGCTCTGGGGCTCGATCTTGAGGACGCGGTCGCCTGACTCAGATGCGTTGGAGAAAGCGGAGGCGATTCTCGGCTTGGATTCCTTCTCGTACTTGTATGTCACGCCGAGTTGGCTGGGGACGTCGCCCGCGCCGGGCGCCAGGCTGGCTTCGGCCTTCACAGTCAAAGTCCGGCCATCCGCCGAAATCGCTTTGCGCACCCGGTCAACCACATCCACTCGCTTCGACTCAAAGCTATTGAAGAGCAAGCCAGCGGAAGCCAGGCAAAGAATAATGCCGCCGGTACCAACGGTGAGCAGGATTTTGCGGCCGAGCCGGTCCACCAAGAGGGCGCCGATCAGTGTCACCCCGCAGTTGATGCCGGTGATGATCTGAAGGTTGAACGCGGCCCCCTTCTCCGTCAGGCCCGCTCCCTGGAGAATCTTCGCCGCATAGGAAAGGATCGAGTTGATGCCCGTCGCCTGGGTGCAAGCGAGGACGATACAGGCAATGATGAACGGCACCACGTACTTCCGCTGCAGGAGTGAGTCGCTCCCCTCGACGGCAGACGCGCTTCCTTTGCCTGCCGCTTCAGGCTCGCCGCTGCGCTCCTGCATTTCCTTGATCTCGACCTCGGCTTGCTCTGGCGTGCGGGACAGGCGCAGGATACTGGCGGCTTCCTGGAAGCGATGGCGGCGGAAGAGCCAGCGCGGGGATTCCTTGAGGAACAGCCCCGCCAGCGCAAACAGCACTCCAGGAACGCACGCTGTCAGGAACATGTTACGCCAGGCGGAATCATCGGCGGCGAAGATCCTCTCCGCGTCGCCGGCGGCGGCTTTCACCGCGGCCTCATGCACATCGGCGAAGTGGGTGGCGATAAAGGCCGCCAGCACAAAGCCGAGCGTCATCAGGAGCTGGAAGGCCGAGGTGCCACGCCCCCGGACGTGGGCGGGTAGGCATTCCGCCATGTAGAGCGGGACCACGACGCAAATCACCCCGCCGGAGAGCCCCATCAGGATGCGGCCGGACAGGAGCGAGGCGTACCCCGACGAGACGAAGATGAGGAGAATGCTCACCACAAACATGACGCCGGCAGTGACCATCATCTTCTTACGGCCAATGAGATCAGCCAGGGTGCCTGCGAACAGGGAGGCAATTACCCCGCCAAAGATATAGATGGAAACCATGAAGCCTTCCTGGCCGGCAGTCATGGGGATTGTCTTGTCCAGGTAGAGCAGCGCCCCGGCGATGATGCCATAATCCACGCCGGCAAGCAGGCCGCCCAGGCCGGAAACGAGGATCAGGTAGGGCAGGAATGCGCGGCTGCTGCCGCCGCTCATGGCCGCACCCGCGGTTGGAGACGCCTGTCGCTCTGAAGTCAGTGCTGTGCCCATAGTCCTGATGTTCGCTTGTTGTCTAAGGGGCTGTCGCCAGTGCGGCTACTTGATGGCGTCCACGGCCAGGTTGTCAATGACCAGGATGGCGCGCGTGTCCGCGGCGCCTTTGATCCCGGGCTTGGGGCCTTTCCACTTGTCGCCGGCGTTCTTCACGATGCCGATGTAGTAATCGCCAAAGGCGCCGGTGGTGAATTCAGCGGTGAAGTGTTGCGTCTGCATAGGCTCCCCTGGCAGATCACGAGCCAGCACTTCCGCCGCGGGGCCGCCGTCATCGGAACGCATGACCACGCGGTATTGCTCGCTGTTGCGCGTCTTGTAATCGAAGCTCAGGCGGTATTTCGTGCTCGGCTGGAACTTCAGCCGGGCGGGGATGGTGCGGATATTCAGGCCGTTGTCCTCGTCGAAGGTCTTGAGCGAGAATTGGCCCTCGATGGTATCGTCGGTGTAGGGCGCGTGGGCCTCGGAAAGGTGCGTACGCGTGCTGCCCTGGTAACCATAAACGAACGGTCCCCAGCCTTCGTCCACGTTTTCGAAGTCTTCGAAGTAATCGTGCCCGCGCGCGTCGCTTCGCCGGGTCTTGACGATCCGCACGTCGTCGAAGGCCGCCGCCGAATCCGGCGCCCCCGCCTCGGCACGCAACACCAGCTCGGCCTTGTCCAGACCCAGCGGCATGTCAAACAGCACGCGGATGCGCTGGTAATAGGTCAGGTATTTGTCCGCGTTGTCACTGTAGTTCCTTGCGTCTGTCTTCTCCACCTGGATCGTGACGGGCGCGAAGGCGCCCGCTGCCGATTTATCCTCCGCAGGCTCCAGCATCCCCAACTCGGCGCCGGAAGCGAACGGGCTCTCGTTGGCATCGTCGAACATGGCGGAGGTCGCCACGAGCTTGAAGTAGTGCGCCGTGACCGGCTCGTCGAACAGCACCTCGAAGGTCTCCCCGCCCTGGTCGTGCTCCGAAAACGAGCCGGCGACCACGGCTTTGCCCCACTCCGAGCCATCGCGGCTCACATAGAACTCGAAGTTCTCGATGGTGCCGTTGCCTCGATTTGCCCGCGGGGTGTAATAGAAGCCCGAACTGGTGCATTGCTTGCCCATATCCACCACGACCTCATGCGGATAACCGGGCTGGCGGGTCTTGTATTCCGTATGCCAGATGGTGGACTTGTCCCCATCCAGCAGCAACGCGGCCGGCCCTTCTTTGTCTCCCTGCTCTTCGCTGTCTGCGCGGACGACCTTCCACCCCTGGCGATCCATCGGCACAAAGCGGCGAGCGCTATCCGTCACCGGGCGGACCGTGAGGCTGGCCGTCCGCTTCCCTTTCAGCTCGACCCAGACGGAGGCCGAATAAGTTTGGCCGCCTTCCAGGCCGTAAAGCCGCTGCGACACCCCGCCGGCCGCGCCGTTGTTGCCTTTGATGCGCAGATACGCCTGGCCCTTGGAATCGCGCACAAGCGCGATGTGGCTGGTGTCCCCAGACGGCGCACAGGGCTTCCACCAGTTGAAGCTGGTGCTGTCGAAGCCGGGATCTTTGACCGGGCTGCCTTCGCCCCAAACCACTTCCGGTTGCGGAGGCGGCGTCTCTTTGTAGAGCACGTAGGGCGTGCGCGGCCGCGCATCCACCGTTACCTGGCCGCCGCGGACGGGCAGGCTGCACACTCGCACGCGGCCAAGGGGAGTCAGTTCGTAGAGCAGAGCCTCTTTCAGCGCCTGCCAACTCTCAGGAAGTCGCCACGTCGTCGTGCCGCCGGCGTCGTTCCAATGGTAAATCTTTGTCTCGCGGATGGGATCCCACGGCATGAACAGCAGGCAATCCGTCGGGGGGCAATTCGTTCCCGGATAACGGCAGGAGTTCCAGAGCTTGCTGTTGCGGTAGATCTTCATGGTCCCGTCCTCGTTGGCCGCATACACGCCCCCTTCAAAGTCAATCCGCTTATCCGTCCAGCGTCGGATGGGGAAGTGCTGGAGGTACTTCGACGGCAGGTTCACCACAAAGGTCGAGCGCACGACGGCGTTGACGTCGCGTTGCGAATGCCAGCCCAGGAAGCCGTCATTCTGGCTGCCGCGCAGCAGCGGGTCATGCGGCCACACATCGCGCGTGGTGTTCTGGATGAACCGGGCCAGCTTGCTCTTGCGTCCGTCGCCCCAGATCTTCTGCGTCCAATCCTGCGAGGTGTGATTCCAGGTCACATAGCGCTCCATCAGCCAGGGAAACTCGGTGTAGATCGGCAAGCCGAGGCTGTTCATCTTTGTGGCTAGCTTATAGGCTTCCCAGCCCACGCCGAAATAAACGTCCACATAAACCCAGTCCAGCGCCGGCAGGTCGGCGCGCATCTCGTCCAGCCGCTGGTGGAGCTTGCCGGAGACAATGTCATAGTGCTGGTCGGTGTAAAATGACTGGTCCAGCCAGGCCCAGCCGGGTTTGTTGGTGTTCACCAGGTCCAGGGAGTAGTGCTTGGCCTCTGGATAATACTCCGTCGCGTTGATGTGGATGCCAGCGGTGGCGTTGAAGTCCTTCATCCGGTGCATGACAAAACTGAACTCGTCGCGTCCGCCCTGGCGCCGGCCGACGTTGCCGCCGTAGTCGGGATGGGAGCTGTCGTGGCCCTCGGCCTGGTATCCCTTGAATTGGATTTCCTGGCCCAGCCCGTCCGTCTGGAGGTACATCATCTTCACGCTGTCAAGCACGCGCAGGAACGGATGTTGCGCGTAGCTGGCGAAGTTCATCGCGATCTGCGACGTAATGCGTTTCTTGACCAGGTCCGCCCCGAGCGGCAGGGGTTCGAGGGAGCGATACGCGATGGCGCCATCCTGCCAGTCCACCACCCCGTCGCCGTTAAGGTCGCCGGTGATGACCACCTTCGCCAGGGGCAATGGCAGCGTTTCATTCGTCACCACGCGATAGGTCCACACGGGGCACCAGAGGGAGCAGATCCTCTCCGGCCCCACCTGGCGGGTCTGGAGAAACAAACGGTCGTTATCGAGCAGGACGTTATTGTAAATCGAACCGGCAAGCTGCTGGTTATACAGGACTGCGTGTGTGAACGGCAGCGGCTTCGCGTCCGCGCGCCGATCGGCCAGCAGCGCTTGCACGTCGGCCTTACCGACCTGTGAGCCGATGAACGCCGCGCCGGGCTGGGAGGAGCGAACGGAAATGAGATTGTGGTTGGGAATGGCGATCGTCATCACCTTCAGCGGCCCGCTCTCCTTAATATTCGTGACCGCAAATTCGAGCACGTTGTCTGTTACCCTCATACTCGCGGCGATCTCGACCTGGATGGCCGGGAAGCCCAGCACATAAATCACCGAGTCCTTGCCCCTGGCGCTGAAGCGCACCTTGGGCGTGTAATTGGTACCGTTGATGGCGACCTCATGGAGAGCTTCCTCCTGGCCATAGAAAGTGGCCCCATTGGCCTTCCATTGATAGTCCACCGCGCGCGGGAAAGCCGTGTCCACGCGAACCTTTAAGGCGGGGGAACTGATTTCGCGGGTGCCGGCTGTGAGTTGAAAAGCGGCGCACATTCCGATCGCGGCTCCAACCCATCGCGTGGGCAGGCATTGCATGACATTCATAAGTCGCTTGCTTTCAGGAGGGTCTTCGTCGGTCGCCGAGCCGGTGGATGGTGTCGTACATGGCCAAAATGTTGGCCGTAGGGCTGACCGGTTGCAGCCGGTGGCACGGCGAACAGATCCAGCGTGCGTTCTGATAAATGCAGACCGACTCCGCGACCTCGGCCACCACATCCGCCACACTGCCAAAAGGCAGCGTCTGCTGATTATCAATCGAGCCATGGAATACAATCCGCCGGCCAAAGTCACGCACCAAACCCGCGCGCTCCATCCCCGGGCAGCGCCATTGGATGGGATTCAGGACCTCGATGCCCACCTTGTCCAGCAGGTCCGGGAGAAACTTCCGCGCCGCCCCGTCTGTATGATACATGATATGCGCGCCATATTTTCGGCCCAAGTCCGCCATCCGAATCTGGTTGGGGAGCAGGAACCGGTGATACATTTGCAGGCTGATCAGCGGCCCCGTCTGCCCGCCCAGGTCTTCCGCCACCCAGGTCGTGTCAATTTGACGTTTGCCGGCCTCAAACAGGCGCCGGTGATACTCGAAAGAGAAGTCGAAGATGTGGGCCAGAATGGCCTCGGCAATCTTCGGATTCGCCGCCAAGTCCTCGAACGCCTTTTCCAATCCGCGCAGGTACCCATAGAAGAGGAACGGCTCGAACCACCCGCCATGGATCGGATAGAATCCGTCCTCCGCCTCAACGGCGCGCGTGACCGCGCTGTAGTCAAAATCGTCCGGGCTTGGCCAACGGTGGCGATGAACATCACTCACGGTTTCCGCCGCCGCCAGCGGGTGATGGCTGGGCTCCTCGTAATGACCAGTGCCGTAATCCATGCGCTGGTACCGCACGCCCCACAGGTCCGCCTGCGGGTCATCCGGGTGGTGTCTGAGCTTCCACCTTGGTGCGACTTCGATGCGCCCGTCCACGTGCAGTGCCCGCCACAGCTTCCGTTCATCGGCACAGTCGAGCTCCTTGAGCAGCCGGGTCATCACCTCCGGCGTGGCCGTCAAGTCAACTGGAATCCGATCCGTTGGCTTTCCGGCGAGAATGGCCAGCCACCGCTCGCGCGGTGTCATCGCTGCGTTGGTTTCTTCCGTGCTCGTATTCAAGCGACCTGATGCCGGGCGTCTCGGGTGGAGCGGCGCATCGGAGCGATGGCTGTCAGGGAACGGTGACCCGATAGAACCGTTGCTGCCGATTCGTGGACCGCAGATCCTGGAATGCAAACACACCGTTCGTGTCGGCCGGATTCGTGAGGACGGCAGTCCAGGCGACGGTTGAAGCCAAGTCCGACGCGGCCAGCAGGACATAGCCCGGGCCGGGTGCGCCGGTGCCGCTCAGGCTAAAGCTCCCGTCCAATCCCAGCCGGTAATTGGTGATGATAACTGAGCTCGTCACCGGCGGTTTGATCACTGCCATGACGGTGATGGTGCCATTGTTGGTAAGCTTGGAGATGTCCCACAGGAGATTGGTGTTCAAGGAGGGCAAGGTAATGCTGGAAAAGGCGCCCGTGTTACTCGGAGCGCTGAAGAACGAGAAGGTGTCGCCCGCCGCCAACGTGCCGCCGCCCAGGTTGCTGACAGTGAGCGTGCCGCCGCTGGTCAGCTTGCCGCTCGTCACCACCAGTTTGCTGCTGGCAGCAGTGGAGCCTTTGTGAACCGCCATCTGCAAGTTACCGGCCAGCACCGGCGAGCTGCTGACGGTCAAGGTGTTCGTGCCCCCAAAGCTCAGGACACTGCCGGCTGCGGCATTCAGGGAGGCAATGGTTTGGTTAAAGCCGTTGAGCAGAAGGCTGGCGCCAGTGGAAATGGGCACCGCCGCACTGGCGCCAATGCAGTTGACCGCTCCGCAGATGACAGTGCCGGCCTGGAGATTCAAGGCCCCGTTGCCGCCGGTTGCGGTGCCGTGCAGCGTCAGCGAGCCAGCACCACGCTTGTAAAAGCCCAGGTTGCCCACGTTGAGGGGGCCATTGATGGTGAAGTCGCCTGTAGCTTTATTCGCGCCCGCGTTAATCTGGACCGACATGCCGTAGCCTGAGCTCACCATCTGGACGTTCGGGTCAGTCGCCGACCCTGAAGCCGCTGCGGTACACCAAAGGCCAATGCCATTGATGTCAAAGGTGCCGATATTGGCCAGCCCGGAACCGTATTGGCGAATAGTGGTCGGGGCTGTCAGCAGAATGATCTGGCCGCTGGAGTTGTAGGTCTTTCCCCCTTGCAGGTAGAAGCCGTTGGTGGCCGAGGCGCCGTTGCCACTGATGGACAAGCCCGTGTTGGCATAGCCGCCCCCGGTGCTGTAACCAATCTTAAGCGTCGCCCCCTGGGCAACGGTGTAAGGGGTGTCGCCCGACTTGTTCTGGACCTCGAGCGTGCCCGCGCAGACGCTGGCGGTCCCGGCGAAGGTGCCGGCGCCGCTGAGCGTGAGGTACCCCGCGCCGGTCTTGTTGAACCCCTGCCCGCTGGCAACCACCGCGCTGATAATATTGGTGGCACTGTTGACCGCAATGCCAGGCGTCCCGATGCTGACAGCCAGCGTCAGCGGCCCGCCCGAGCCGGTGCCGAGTGTCCAGTTGTGCTTAGTGGCCGGATTCAAGTCGTCGAAGACCAGGGTGCCGACCGTACGAGGACCATCGAGCGTCACGCTGGAATTAGCGCTCAGGCTCAGCGTGCTGAAGTCGGCCGCCGCGTCGGTTCCGTCGGCGATGAAGCTGCCGCTCCAGTTGTTGCCGCCGCGCCAGGAACCGCCGCCCGGATTGATCCAGACTCCGGAGCCAACCGGGGCGCTGATGACGAGGACGGCCGAGGCGCTGGTAACACTGTCGGCGACCACCGTGTAGCTGCCGACATCGTTCGTGGCAACGCTGGTGATCGCATAGGTGGAGTTCGTGGCGTTGGGAATATTGGTCCCGTCAAGCTGCCACTGGTAACCCGCGGGGATGGGGCCGATCACCGATGCTGCGAACGTCGCCGGCAGCCCCCGGACCACTGTATTGTTTTGCGGGGTGATGGAAACGCTGGCCGGGCCGAGGACATTCGTCCCTGTCAGGCTAAGGCTGTCGAAGGTGGCCCGGTGGAGGTTGGGATTCATGGACTGGATGGCATGGATGAAGACGCCGGCGTAAATGGCAGTGCCGAAGTTAGAGAGCAGGTTGCTATTTACCTGTGTCCAGTTCACCCCGTCCATGGAAACTGAGCTGATGAAGGAATTGCCCAGGCGCTGGAGCTTGTACCAACGATTGCCGCCCCCCAGGTCGCCGGACCATGCATTGGCATCCCCGTTGCCCCCGCGCATCGTGTCGTCCTCGAAATAGGTGCCGCCACCGACGGAACTGAACAGGGCGGCAAAGCGCGTGCCGCTGCCGTCGCCCAGCGGTTGGCCGATCGTGGTGTTCGTGGTGCCCCGCAGGATGATGCCGGCCCGCCAACTCGGGTCGGAGGCAACGCCATCCGGCCCAGCCGTGCTCGGCGTGATGTTCGCCAGATGGCCGATTAGCGTGCAATCGCCGATCACCTGCCGGCTCAGGAAGTTCATCCCGTCCCCCAGCATGCTAAACGTGTTGCCCTGAATACTCGCCCCGGCCGGGTAATTATGCATCTCCAGCGGCGACCAGCCCCACGGCGCAAACGACGGATTCGTGGTAGCGAGGCTGACAGGGGCCGAATCAATCGTGTTGGTTCCGTTGTATGCCAGGCGCGCCCGTACCAGGTTGGTGGGCGCGATCCAGACCATCGAATTCAGCGTGTAGGGCGCACTGGCATCCTGACCCAGGTAGTAATCCACACCCTGCGTGGGGCGTGCGTAATAGGAGTAATAGTCCGTGAGGTAGAACCGGACGCTGTTGATGGTGTTGCCGTTGGCTGAAACGCTCGCGCTCAAGCCCGGGTTGGAGTTGGGGACGGCAGCATTGTTGGTGGGCGAGGTCAAGGTGATGGTCGGTTCGCTGTTGCCGGGCACGCGCGAGTAGGCCGAGGCCGGAACATCGGCCTTGGCGATGCCAGGGCCTTCCCAAGCCAGCCCCAGCCCGTCGGTGTAGGCGCTCGTATTGACGGGATTGGCCGCACCCTTGAAGAAATGCAGGCTGAAGCTGTGCTTGCCGGCTGCCAGCGCCAAGCCGCCGCTCAAGTATTGCGAGGAGTCGTGCAGGCCGTCGAAGTTGATGACCGTTGTGCCGTCAATGACGAGCGTGCTGCCATCCCCCGAATGCAGCGTGAAGGCATACATACCGTCGGTGGGCGCGTTGATGTACCCGGTGTAGGTGAAGCCGTAGTTGGTCCGCTGGCGCCGGGGCGTCGGGTCCGGGAAGTTCACGGCCCCCTGACAAACCGGCGTGAGTGAGCTGAAGTTCGGCAGGGCGGTCCAGTCGCCAGAGCTGGATTCGTAGTACTGGTAGGCCAAGCCGCTGACTGCGCCGGGAACGGTGGTCGCCGGGCTGGGAGTGACCGTGCTCGGGGTGATGAGAATGGGCGCGTTGGTGTTGAAGAAGATGTCCGAGATTGTCAGGCGGACGTAGGGCGTGGCGATGCCCGGTATGTTCAGCAGCTTCTGCCGTGCCTCCGGCTCGCGCTCGTAGAAGCTGACCGCAGCGGTGCCGGTGTAGCTCGAGTTGGTGAACACCTCCACGAGGTAGGCGAGCTGAGGAGAGCTGAACAGGGGCATCTGCCATTGCACCAGCAACTGCGCGTTCACGACGCTCGCGCTGGAGCTGCTGACGACAATGGGGTCGAACGTCGGCAGCGCCGGCTGACCGGTCATGGTCAGGGTGCGCGGCACATTGTAAGAGCCGGTATAGGAGGGGCCTACCTGGGAGAGGGTCGCCGTATTGGTGTCCGTGAGGATGACATAGCCGGCCGAGGTATATTGCACCTGGTTGGCGGAATGCCATTGGCCGTTCTTGTGGTAATAACCGCCGGCATGGTCCACGAGGTAGTCGCCGGTATAACCGCTGAAATTCTCCTGCCAGCCGCTCATGCCATTGACGCCGGTCACGGCGAACGGATACAAAAACGTGCCCAGGTGATACCAGTTGCCGCTCACCGGCTCCTTCATCCACATCCCCTGGTAGCCCAGGTGCGGCGTGCCGTCGGCCGGCTGCCAGTAGCGCACCGCGAAGCGGCTCCACAGGTTGCTCGTGAAGAGCGGCCAGAAGCCCTTGATTGCGCAACTGCTGCCCTCACCGATTTGCGCATACCCGACCATATTGGTGCCGGCAAACGTTGGGATCTGCTGCGAGTAGGGCGCGAACCCGCCGCTGGCCGGCCAGCAGACATATTGCACCAGCGTTTGCTGGCCATTGCCCGAGTGCTGCACCATGCCGCCATAGAAATACCCCGACCCGCCATCCGAACTGCTCACATTCTCCTCGTGAATGGCGTCGTAGATGCCGGAGGGCAAATTAGGGGAGCGGTAGGTCTGGACAATGCAGTCCGAACTGCTGGAAACATTGTAGATATGGTACTGCCCTTTAACGAGGAAGGGCACGAGCAACCCCATGCAAAAGCCGGAAATACGCAGTGCATTTCGTAGCAGGCGAGCAATTGTATTCAAGCAGTGACTCTCTTTAGCACAACCGCAACCTGCTTTACATACCACAATAGGGGGAGCACCGGGAGGCAGGGCTGCTCCAAGGTTCGACCTATTCCAGCGAGGACGGTGCCCCCGGCAAAGTCGCTTTCCGCCCGTTGGCCGCAAGCCTGGTTTATCTTGCGAGGTCCGGCGAAAGCTGGAAGCGGCCCCGGGAGTCCAAATATTATCCCCGGTGAGGCTCCTGCAATGGTCCCATGAGTCTCACCGGCTCTTTCGATAGGTCCTGCCTGATGCGACTGAGGCTCCAGCGGCGTCTGCGATTGGGGCGAGGGGGGCGACTACCGGAACCCTGATTCAAGCCGTGCCTCTTTGACAGCGACGCGCAAACGCGCGATCAATGGCCGTTGGCGGTGCCGGGGTTGCACCACAGGCGATTCTTGCTGGGGTATTTGGCCTCTTCGTACCAGGCATTGGACTTGACGAACATCACGCTGCCGCTGATGTTCAGTACGACGCCGCCGATCTTGCCGTGCCGGGTGCCTAATCCACCGTCCACAGATGGGTCGGGATAACTAGCGCCGTCGTTGTAGCCGTAGCCACCACCCGGGTCGCTGGGCTCCCACATCATGAAAGCGTCCTGGCGGAATTGGGCCTGCTTATAGCTCCCGCCGGCCGGCTGTACGGTGCCAAAACCGCAAAGCGCGCCGTTTTGGATGTATGTGGACAACTTGTTGGGGCGGGCCAGAAAATTGGGATTGTTGGTCAGGTCAAGTGGGCAACGAAACACCCCAATGGTCTTCAGGTAGGGCCAGTCCACGCCGCCTTGGCCACCCGGGCCGGTTGGATTGCCCGGGGTACCGGCGTAAGCTAACTGCGGGTTGATGTTGTAAGGAGCAGCGGTCAAGTTGGGCACGGCATCACCTGCACTCGGGTCGTAAAGCCAGCCCCGGACCCAAGGCGGGTTCCAATTTGGATAGGGCATATAGTCCTGACTGTCACCGGCGTAAAGCTGCTCGGCCAAACCGATCTGCTTGCAGTTGTTGACACACTTCAAGCGCTGGGCCTTCTCCTTGGCGGTCGCCAGCGCAGGTAAAAGCAATGCGGCTAGGATAGCGATGATCGCGATGACCACGAGCAGTTCGATGAGGGTAAAGCAAGATCGGGGTGTGGAGCGCGCCCCGGCTGCATTCGATTGCAACGATTTCTGTGCACGAGTCATAAACGAGATTCTCTTTTCTCTAGTCATAAAACGCAAGCTCTATCTCTGACCCAAACAGGGGCCAACGCCACTTGCCCGCCCCGCTGGCGTGGTTCTCCGGAGCCGCCACGCTTCATCAATCCGGGCAACGCGGGCCGCCAATGCCCCACTTCCTCGAACACGGTTCTCTGGCCACGTCTGTAATTCAGGCTCACGGATTAATTATCCATAGGATATACCCAGGTTGTCCGCCCTGCACAATCCCCCATTTGGGTGATACGGGAAGCGCAGCCTGGCCGTACGCCGGGCTGATAATAATGCGTCCGGCGGCGGGCAGGATCTCGCCTCGGGCGTATTGGCCGACCGCAACACGGCGCACCGGTCATCGCGTTTGTCAGCAATGCGCCCCCAAGAGTCGTCTCCCCCAAATGTGGTATTGGAGCAAAGAGATCAGGAGTGCTAGTTTGGAGGGCTGTTAGTCCAAAAACCTGAAGCATGTTTCAACAAGATTTGCGTGCGGCCTGGGCCTTGTGCTGCGAGTGCAGATGGAGGGTATCCTGCGCTCTCAAAGTCATCAAACCCAGGCGAAAACATTCCTGACAAAAGCTACCAACGCTGAAATTAAGCCTTACCCCATGACTCTATGAGAAGAAAACCATTGAACAAGGCGTTCCTCAAACAAACCGCCCTGGCAGTCCCTGCCGCGGCTCTGATGCTGGGCGCCGCGCAGGCGGGCACCACAATCGGCATCAACTACACGATGGATTGGACACCATACAACTATAGTTACGAAACCACCGGCTTCAACGTCACGGCCAAAGCGTTTGGCGTCGAGGTGGCCAACTGGGCGAACATACAAGGCAATTACGGCTCCGCCGTTGCGGACACGACGGTCTTTGACTTGGTGACCGTCGTCAGCACGGCGGCCAACACATGGAGCAGCGGCATCGGCAATCTCAACCCGGACCCGAATGGGCCGGGAGTCGTTGCACCGGGCGATAACGAGGTGACCTGGAGCTACTTGGACGACTCCTCCCCAGGCTGGTCGGTCGCGCTCTCAGGTCTGAATACTACTTTCCCAAACGGGTATGTCGTCCAGACCATCGGGGTACCCTACCTTCCGCCGGCACCAAACGTGAACGTGACGGACTCAGCGACGTTCACGAACGTGCTGACTTACACCGACCTCGGCAACGGCACGGCTATTAGCGTGGAGAGTCCGGTGCTGATGATTGATGCCATTACCATTGCGGGCGCGCCCAGAAACGGTAGTCATCGTTCAACCCTCGCAGGCTTCATTGTCACCGACAAACCGGTCGTGAGCCAAAAGCCTGTCGGCGGCATTTTCAATTCCGGGTCCACCATCTCGCTGAGCGCGGCGGCCATAGGCATAGACCCGATTTCGTATCAGTGGTACACCAACGGGGTACCTGTCCCGGGGGCGACCACGAACGTGTTTTATAAGACCGGTGCGACCAGCGCTGATTCGGCGGCCTATACCCTGGTGGCCAGCAACGCGTACGGCTTCGGCACGAGCGTCGTGGCGCAAGTCAGCGTCCTCCTAGTCCCGACTGTCGTCACGGACCTGCCCGCTGCCGCTACCAATTACCTTTCGTTGAATGAGCAGTTCAGCGTTGTGGCCGGAGGCCAAACGCCGCTCAGTTATCAATGGTTCAAAGGTACCAGCCTCCTTCCCGACGCGACGAACGCGACGTTAAGCCTGACCAATCTCGGGGCCGGCGACGCGGCCAGTTACAAAGTGGTCATCACCAATTCCCTTGGCAGTGTTACGAGCAGCGTGGCGGCACTCACGGTGCTTAGTTCCGAACCGCCCTATGACGGTTTTGATTATCCTGTGGGCAGCCTTACTGGCCAGGGCGGCGGCGTCGGCTGGAACGGCGTTTGGACCCAGGAATCAGGCTACAACGGGGATCATGCGGTGTTTCGGCCTGCCACCCCCTGGCGCGGCGGTCTGAGCGAACTCGTCTCCACCGGAGGCGCGGTCCAGATGGGCGCCGGCGGCGCCGCTGACTTTGATGACATCCGCAATCTACAGACGACCTTGGGCGGTGCCAGTGGCGGCACCCTGTACATGAGCTTCGTCTGCCAGGTTACCAATGCCGGGTGGGGCGGCCTAGAACTGGTGAAGGACGACACCACCGAGCTGTTTCTTGGCTCGTGCTGGTATTTTTCACCTTGGGGCTGGGGTAGCCGTGCCGCACCGGATGCGGCGACCTCCGTGCCGGCCTCGACTCTGGCGCTGCTCATTTACCGCTTCGAATTTACGCCCACCAACACTGCGATCCGGCTTTACGTCAACCCTTCCTCGCTCAGCGCCGAACCGGCGACGCCTGACGCCTCCGGCACGGAGGCCCTCCTCGCCTTTGACCAGATCCGCATTGTCACGCACAACGCCAATCCCAATGGCGTCTTTGACGAATTTCGAATCGGCGGCACTTGGGCGGCGGTGACCCCGCACATCTTGCGCACAGACGCGCCTTTCACGGTGCAGATTGTTCCGGGCGGCCTGATTCAGGACACTAAGCCAGTCGGAACACCGGATTCGGGCTACAACTACGGGTCCACCTGGGTCGCGTCCGTCACCGACACCGCCCCCACACCGGTGACCCGCACCGGCGTCGAGCAATTCTCCGCGGCGGCGGGGAGCCAGATCACGATCCCTACCAACTCGGATTTCAACTCCGCCAGCGGCACCATCTGCTTCTGGATGTTGGCCAACGCACCCATCCCCGGGCCCGGCAGCGAGGGCGCAATTCTTTTCGACCGCCGCACTACAACGGGCGCGGTGATAGTGTTGCATGACGACGGGAGCATCTTCTGGCAAGGCCAGAATGGCTCGCAAAACTCGTTTTCCACCGGATATTTGCCCGATGGCAACTGGCATCACGTCGCGGTGACGTACGGCCAAACTACCAGTGATACCATCTCCGTTTACATTGATGGCGCGTTGTCCGCCAGCACTCCAGTCACCAATGCCTGGTCGTGGCCCCTCACCCAGGAAATCGAAATCGGCGAGTCGCATGACTCTTATTGGCAGCGCTATGACGGAGACATGGACGACTTCCGCATATATAACCGCGTCCTGACCGATACGGAAATAAGCCAGATTTATGCGAGCGGCGCGCTGGTGGACACCTCAGCGCTAAAGGTGCAATACACATTCGACAGCGCGATTTACGGTCAGAGCCTGGTCTGGCCTTACGGCACGCTGATCAGTTCCCCCAGTGTCGCGCCTGGCGCAGTCTGGACACCTGTCCCAGGGGCCCTTTCGCCGATGCCGTTTGAGACAACGCAACCGACCCTGTTCTATCGGCTGGTCGGCACGGAGTAAGAAGGGGGCTCAGGTTGCTCATCTCTTGTCGGAGGCGAGCGGGAAGAAATTCCGGGCCGCCTTTTTTCATGGCAACGTCTCTGACGGGAGCCCCGCTGGCGGGCCTGAGTGGAACCGGGAACGAGGTTTGGCTTGAATGCCGGTTCTCCGGCTAAAGCATTTGGAATCCCTTGCGCGCCTTGATATGGTCAGTCCTAGATGTTTGGTCCTTTAAGGCGTAAGGTGCGGAGCAGCCGAATCCGGCTGTCAGAATGGGCGGTTCCCCGTTATCGCACGGCGGAGAAGCTAACCCGCACATCGCACGCCCCGATGGAAACGCCGAAAGACTGGCAGGTGGGGCGCGCTGTCCTCTGCGCCGTCCGAGCTTCGGCCTTTGGAATTCGGCCTTCCTTCGGCGTTCGGTCTTCGGGATCGGGGTTTTAGCTCATGCTCGGCACGTTGGCCCAACTGCAACGCAATCCGCGTGATGCCGCCCGCTGGCAAAAGGCCCAGCAGAAACTGCTCGGCGGCCAGCACGGCCCGGCCCTGGCGGCCTACCGCGAGCTGGCGACGAGGTATCCCGCCGTGCCGGAATTGTGGTTCGAATTGGGGAACGCCGCTTCCGGAGAATTGGATTTTGCCCAGGCCGACTTTGCCTACCGCCGGGCGCTGGAGCTGGCGCCGCGCAACGCCTCGCTGCTCTGCTCGATCGGCCAGCAATACCAGGGCCTGCGCCAGTTGGACGATGCCCGCAGTTGCTACGAGCGTGCGGTGACCGTTGATCCCGATTCAGTGGACGCCCAGATCAATCTGGCAGTTTGGTTTGAGAAGGAGCGGCGGCTTGACGAGGCCTGGGAGTGCGTCGAGGCGTGCCTGGACGGGCACCCTCGCGACGACCAGGCCCGCTATTTCCGCGCCTTCCTCCTCCACCGCAAAAGGAGGGATGCCGAAGCGGAAACCGCACTGCGCGATTTGATCAAGGACGGCCCGCAGTATCCTTACGTGAAGTACGCGAGCCGCCATCTGCTGGGGGTGGTGCTCGACCAACTGGGCCAATACGCCGAGGCGATGCAGTGGCTGATTGAGGCCAAGGCCCTGGTGCGCACGATTACCGACACGGCGTTGCTCGAGAGGGGCTACGACGAGGGGGACCGGCGGCGGCGGGCGCTCCTGGCCGTGGTGACGCCCGAAATGATCCGGCGCTGGCGGGAGGAACCGCCCGCCTCGGTCGAGCGTTACCAAGTGGCGTTTCTGGGCGGCCACCCCCGCAGCGGCACGACGCTGATCGAACAAATTCTGGACGCACACCCGGAGGTGCTGGCTTTTGATGAACCGGTGGCCTTCAGCCAGGAAATTACCAGCCACATCCGTCTTTCGTCACTGGGAGGCGAAGTGGAGTTGCACGCGCTGGACACCCTGCCAGTGTCTCGACGGGCGGAGATGCGCTGGCGCTACATCAAGAGCCTGCTGCGCGAGATCCAGGGGGAACCGGCCGCGCGCATATTGCTGGATAAGAACCCCTCTCCCACCATGTCACTTAATGTCTGGCTGCGCGTGTTTCCGGAATTGAAGGTCATCATTGCCCTGCGCGACCCGCGAGACGTCGTCATCAGTTGCTTCTTCCTGAACATTATGCTCAATGCCACGAACGTGAACTTCCTGAGCCTGGAACGCACCGCCAAACACTACGCCGACCTCATGGATGTCTGGCTGCGGATGCGCGAGCTGGGCGGCTTCGACTGGATCGAGACCCGCTACGAGGATGTGGTGGCCAACCTGGAGCCCGAAGGCAAGCGGGTCACGGAGTTCCTGGGCCTGTCATGGCACCCGGACCAAGTGCGGTATTACGAGACGGCGCGGCGCAAGGTGCTCTTCGCGCCCACCTACCACGACGTGACGCAGCCGGTCTATAAGCGCGCGGTGGGGCGTTGGGAACGGTACGCGGAAGCGTTGGAGCCGATCCAGTCAACGCTTGCTTCCTACTGCCGCGCCTTCGGTTACGCCGCTTGAGGAATGAGGTGAGGGAGTAGTGGTGTGATGCGGTGATGAGATTTACAACACTCCAATACCCCACCACTCCCCTCCCCCCGTCAATGTCCCAAATACTTGAGCGTCGCCTCGGTCCGGCTGTGGACGTGCAGCTTTTCGTAGATGCTCCGTACGTGGGTGCGGACGGTCTCGAAGCTGATATTCATCAGGTCGCTAATCTCCTTGTAGCCGTGGCCCTTGGCCAGAAGGGACAGAACCTGCTCCTCGCGCGAGGTCAGCGTCTGGACCTCGGGTGCGCGGGGGACGGGATTCGGCATCTGCTTGATCTCGTGAAAAAACTGGACCACGCGGCGGGCGATCTGGCGCGACATGGGTGCTCCGCCGTTGGTGATTTCACGGATGGCTTCCAAGAGCTTGCCTTTGGGCGTCCGCTTGAGAAGGTAACCGCTGGCGCCGGCCATCAGGGATTTGAAAATCTGCTCGCTATCGTCATAGACGGTGAGCATCAGGACGGGAAGGGTCGGCGCGCAGG